>OHRY01000008.1_pt1 | contig 260556 bp, 230 predicted proteins | sample 1578631 | NCBI WGS metagenome assembly OHRY01 (sample SAMEA3879570, study PRJEB24766) | human gut metagenome | biome: human-associated habitat; feature: feces | place: USA | collected 1985/1987
AATGGTGAAGGCAATTGGTTTTTCAGAATCATTTGCGAACGCCTCAGAACAGTTTCTTTCTTTGCCTCATCCTCCGAATTGGCATACATAGACACACTATATCCCATCAGAAGAGACAGACACAAAGCAGCTTCCTGCTCGGCTGTCTTACCGTGACAAGGATACAGATCATTGATCTGTTCATGGATTTCGTTGTTCAGTCGTGCAAGATCATCAACATACACACCCGCCATATAATTACTTTTATGGAGCAGAGCATGAACTGTATTTTGAAGTTTATCGATTTTTTCTTGTAAACAGGAAGTCGTCATTACCCACTTAGTTTTTTTCACCTATAGGCTCAACATAGCCAATCGGCATGTCTACGCAGGCGCAACCAAGCATGTTCAGTCGAACAGCAATCTTACTTTTACCATCTACATTGACAAGCTCACCCACAAGCCCCTGCAGAGGTCCTTTAATTACTTGAACTTTCTCACCACGTGCCAAAGGAGAGCTATTCATACAGATTGTTTCATCCGAATAATCAAGCATGAAACGAAAACGTGCCATCTGGTCGTCAGGAATAACAGCAGGACTGCTCTCACCGCGCATCACCATATAGCGGCTCACAGTAGTAAAGTTCAGGACTTCCATACGTTCTTTCGGATCAGCGTGTACAAAAACCATCATCGGAAGAAGAACGGATTCAACTAATTTACGGCGATCACTCCATTGATGGATTTCCTTCTGAACAGGTACAAAATTCTCAATCCCCACCTTGTTCAAATACTCGGAAACCTTCTTTTCATGATGCATACGAACTAATGCAACATACCAGCGTTTTGAGTGTGCTACGCCTTCCCCTGTCCCATAAATAGGCCCAGCATTTAGTGATTTCTCTTTTGTTAAAATCATACTTTTTTACCCCATGTTTTTCCGTTACTTCTTAGGTAACGGAAAAGTACACTTCATAATAAATCGGGAGGAAAAAGTCGAAAAGTACCGGCTAATGAGGGTTGAGAGCATCTTGGCTTTAGAGAAAGTAGAGATTCTTAGGAAAATTGGGCATATAAATTCCTAAGCATGAAAATAGGCCTTTTTCATGTTCAGATACATTTTTTTTCAAATTCAGGGTTAAATCGAAAAAAAGTAGGTTTTTATTTGTTTAATACATGTGTTTTTGTCTATCTTTGCGTCAAATTTAAATCCGTTACCTAAGAAGTAACACACCAGCATCAGTACTGATTATCAATTTTTTAACCATTCAAATTCGACCTAAAGGGCAAGTCTTCACGTAATGCAAATTCTTACGATTTACCTCTGTACGCTCTTTCAACTCAAACCCCTTCAGATAAATTTGTGTCGTCTTTATAGACTTATGCCCTAAAGATTCACTGATCATTTCAATTGGAACTCCACGGAACTTTGCAGTAGTTGCCCAAGAATGGCGAATCGTGTAAGAAGTTACCGGAGAAGTCAGGTGCAAAGCCCTCGCCAAACTTTTCAAATGATTATTAAACCGGCGAAGTGCAGACTGATATTCACGATAAGCACGTTCATCCTTACGTTTCTTATCACCGGAAAGGATACTGAAAAGGTAATCGGGGCAACCCGGACGCGATGACTGGGAATTGCGAAGCTGATTCATCATTTCCTTAGCTGTATCCAAAACTTCCACACTCATTGGAGTTCTGGTTTTAATTCGATTATATCGGATCACATTACAATCTAAAGCCGACTTTTCCAAATGAGCCAAATCGGCAAAAGACATCCCACAGAATTGAAACATCAAAGCAGCAATCGATTGTGTGCGCCGCAAACAATCCGTCTTGGGATCTTCGTAAAGAAGCCGTCGGAGTTCACTCACCGGAAGAGCCCTTTTCTGACGGATATCCACTCCTGTATACACATCACGGAACAGGCCATGTACATAGGGCGCACTACCCAACTCTACCCCACGGTTATAGATACTGCGAAGCATACGCATATACGTTGATACCGTATTCGGTTTTAAGCCCGAATCATACAGATGTTCCCCGTAACGACGCAATCGGTCACGAGTGACTTGCCTGAAAGATACACTGGCATTACCACAAAATTTATTAAAAGAGAAAAGAGCATTTTGATAGACATGTGCCGTAGAAAAACGACCTTCTTTTCGTAAAAGGCCGATGTATAGTTCCCCACATCGGCTAAATCCATTTTTATTCATTATTTGCATCACTAGTTATTTTATATACAATTATAGGGCGAAAATTTGGAATTTCCATCTTAATGCCATTTATTAATTTTATTTAAATCAAAAGAAATGACAACGACAAAAAAATGCCTGAAAAATGCAACTGGCACACAAAAGAAGAGAAGTCTTGAAACTGATTATCAGGATGATGACGAAATTATTGACATCGATGAGGTCAGAAAAAGAAATGGCATCACAGGCGAAAAAAAACACTATTTCATTGCCTGTCTTCGCACTTATTACGAAGATGACGAGTTTAATTCCTACGTAAAATCTTTAACAGGACTAGCCAAGTACATTGCAGACTGGAGAATCTTTTACGTAAACACACATCATGGATATAGATTAATGAAATTCAGGAGTATACTCAGCGAAATTAGCAGTTTAAGCAAAGGAATCGGAATAATTTCGAAGCACGAAAAAGAAGAGAAAGAACAATACAAATCAAAGTATCACAGTAGAAAATAGCAAGAATAATTGGAGCGAAAAAATACAACTTATACTTTTGCCCCCGTTTTTTAGATAAAGAAATGAACGAACTATCCCGCAGAAATTATAGTGTCACTATAACAGCAAGATAGTGTCACTATCCCGACAGGATAGTGTAACTATCATCGCACGATAGTGTAAGCATCCTACAGACAGTTCCGCCTTTTCTTTAAATATAACTATTTTACTAACAAATTTATAATGTAATGACAAAAGAAAAACGGCTGATAGCCACTAACAAAACAGAAGAAGAAAGAGATCGATTAACAGAAGTATGGAAAAAACGTATCGTATCAGAGAAAGGTTATTCGGAAACGATCGCAGAACGAATAGCCGAAAAAGTGAAATCACTGGCAGACTACATGCAATATGGCCATGCCATCATCGCATACTACAGACAGAACGGTAGTTTTCAGTTAGTTACAGGCACTCTTATTTCTTATTCCAAAGACTTTCACCACTCTTATGACATGAAGCAGGTACACAGTACCTTCATATTCTGGTGCATGGAAGAGAAAGGATGGAGAACCTTTCAGATTGAGAATTTTCTCGATTGGAAACCAATTGTATAAACTTAAAAACAAACAATAAAACTGATATGAGCACAACTTATTTAAGCGTAGACTATTTCCCGCTTACCGTAAACTTTTTCGACAGAGATGCCATTGAACTGGCTGAAGCCAAATATGGCATCAGAGTGGATGGAGCTGTATGCAAACTTCTATGTAAAATATTCAAAGAAGGATATTACATCCCATGGGGTGAGGAACAATCGTTGATTTTTGCCCGCAAACTGGGAGGAGAACTGAAAGGAAAAGAGATAGACGGAATCATTCAAATTTTGCTTGACAAAGGATTCTTTGACAAAGAAAGTTATGAGAAGTTTCAGATATTGACTTCCCTTGAAATTCAGCACATCTGGATAGATGCTACCTGCCGCAGGAAAAGAAAGTTAGAAGATTTGCCCTACCTGTTGGTCAATGACACCCAAAAACAGGAAAAGGAAAATAATACAAAGGATGCAAACAATTCGTCAGTACAAGGTGAATTGAAACTGGAAAATGAGAACATTTCACCCGAAATTGCTGACATTTCCGGACAAAGTAAAGGAGAGAAAAGAAAAGCAGAAGAGGAAGAAGACAATACGGCTTCGCCTTCGCTCGAAATCCCCGGTTATGCCTACAACAAGAGTACGCACAACGTCAAAGGACTTCTGGACAGCCTGGCACAACATGGAGTAACAAACAAGAAAGAAATTACAGCTATTCTCAAGCTGTCGGATTATGGAAAGAAGGGGACGCAGATATGGATCACGCTGTCTACCACCAAGTGGGGAAAGATTGATAATCCGGGAAGGTATATCATTTCAACGTTGAGGACATAGAGATAAAATAAGGCACGGATTACACGAATTAACACGGTTTTTAGTTACTCAATTCCTGAAACCGTGAAATCTGTGTAATCCGTGCCTAAAAAAAAATTACCACTTATAGTTAATACCGAAGCTCAGCAATTCCTTCAGCTGGAAAAAGCTGCCATTTTCAACGGTTGGTTTTGAACTGTCGTCAAAACGGGCGTGTACGTAAAGTTTAGTAGAAAGATAGCGGTTCAAAACAAAGTTGAATGTATTCTCCCACTCCACACGTACCCATTCGTAATTGGTCAGATAGTTCAGACGGGATTCCAGCGAAACAGCCGAAATGATTTTCCAGTTGAACGTTGACTGCAACTGAGAACCGAAGTCGTTTTTAGAGCATTTGCCTTTCTCCAGACCGAACTTGGTTTCATCTACTTCCGAATTGTCGATATATCGCAAGTTATAAGTCAGCGGACCGATGAAAACAGAAAGATTGAATTTCTGCTTATTCAATTTGTAGTCCATACCGATACTGACTGCCAAATCCGCCGGAGACAGGAATGCGGAAACAAGTTCTTCGCTATTGGCTTTGTAACCGTGACAGAACTGAGTCTTAAACTCGGAAGAAATAGTATAGTACCAGTTCTTTAACGCTCTCAATCCTAACTTATTGTACAAACGGAACTGGTCGGTATTAATCAGATAATCATGGAATTTATCCGACGGTGTGGATGTCATACCCAGTTTAGCCTCCAACTGATTTTCGAAAAGGACTTTCTCATTATCATTGTAGTTGGCATAAAGCTGCAAGGTAGCCAGACCGGCAAAGTTACTTTCTCCTCCCTTGTACCAGTTCTCAGAAAGGTGGTTCTGGCTGATTTGCAAAGAACCGTTACCTCCGGTAACCCACCAGTTAGGACGGCTGATTTTCATTTTTGCCTTGCCCACATCGTTGCTCATTTCTTCCGGCTGGAAAAGATGGACAACAGATGCCTTCGGAGAAATCTTCGGTTTCACATCCCTACGAAAGACATCACGGCTCATGATACGATTTTCCGTGGTGACAACCAGTTCCGGATGATTGAGATAAAGAGCCATCAGTGCTTTATTGACCGATTGATTGGCACGCTCGGACTTCGTATATGCCAAAGTATCATAAGGAAGAAGTTCCGCTGTCAACTTTTTCAAGTTGTCGGGCAAAGAGTCAAACTGTACCGGTTTCCAGTCCACCTTTGAATACTGCGCCATCGGAGCATAATAATAGGCTAACGGAGTAAACAGACGAAAATAGTCAGGATCGGACGGAATATAACGTTCCGGTACAGACGGGTCATTCAGATAGTCCAACTGACCGATATACTTATTATATAAGATTGATACAGTGTCCAATTTAGGAGTTTCTCCGGACAGATTCAATTTAAGCATTAAATACTTCTGAAGTTCTGACGAAAGCGTGTCTGCCTTCACAATTTTCGCTTTTGCCACTACGGTAGAAGGTTGAGTGGCGGTCTGTGCTGAAAGCGATAAAGATAAAGTCGAGGTAAAAACTACGAATGATAATAACTCTCTTCTCATAATATTCCTAATTTGGTGCAAATCTACATTATTTTGTTTAGAAAACATAGGAATCTTTCAAAATTGCATTTTTTAATAAAATTGTAGAGGGGAAAGTCTGCATTCTTCCCCTTTTTTTTATAATTTTGCGCTTTTTAAGTTCGTAAGAAACTACTAAGTAAAAATAATTAAAACAGTTATAGCTGTGGGAGAAACAAAGTATATTTTCGTCACCGGTGGTGTTGCCTCTTCTTTAGGAAAAGGGATCATCTCATCCTCCATCGGTAAATTGCTGCAAGCAAGAGGTTACAATGTAACCATCCAGAAGTTTGACCCGTATATCAACATCGACCCGGGAACATTGAATCCTTATGAGCATGGAGAATGCTATGTGACCGTAGACGGCCATGAAGCCGATCTTGACCTGGGACACTACGAACGTTTCCTGGGTATTCAGACTACAAAGGCTAACAACATCACTACGGGACGTATCTACAAAAGTGTTATTGACAAAGAACGTCGCGGAGACTATCTGGGTAAGACGATCCAGGTGATTCCTCATATCACGGATGAAATCAAACGGAACGTAAAATTGCTCGGTAACAAATACAAGTTCGATTTTGTAATTACCGAAATCGGTGGTACGGTAGGTGATATCGAATCACTCCCCTACCTCGAAAGTATCCGCCAGTTGAAATGGGAGTTGGGTAAGAACGCTCTTTGCGTACACCTGACATATGTGCCTTATCTTGCCGCTGCCGGAGAGCTGAAAACCAAACCGACACAGCATTCTGTCAAGGAACTCCAGAGCGTAGGTATTCAGCCGGACGTATTGGTGCTCCGTGCCGAACACCCGCTGAGCGACGGACTCCGCAAAAAAGTAGCTCAATTCTGTAATGTGGATGACAAGGCTGTCGTGCAGTCTATCGACGCAGAAACAATTTATGAAGTACCTCTCCTGATGCAGGCACAGGGACTGGACAGCACAATCCTTGAAAAGATGGGGCTGCCCGTAGGAGAAACTCCGGGACTAGGTCCGTGGCGTAAATTCCTGGAACGCCGCCATGCTGCTGAAACGAAAGAACCCATCAACATCGCATTGGTAGGTAAATATGACTTGCAGGATGCTTACAAGTCAATCCGTGAAGCATTGTCACAGGCAGGTACTTACAACGACCGCAAAGTGGAGGTTCACTTTGTGAACAGCGAAAAACTGACAGATGAGAACGTAGCCGAAGCCTTGAAAGGCATGGCAGGCGTGATGATCGGTCCGGGATTCGGTCAGCGTGGTATCGACGGTAAGTTCGTTGCCATCAAATATACACGTACACATGATATACCGACCTTCGGTATCTGTCTGGGTATGCAATGTATCGCTATCGAATTTGCCCGCAACGTATTGGGATATGCCGATGCCGACTCACGCGAAATGGATGAAAAGACTCCGCACAACGTGATCGACATCATGGAGGAACAGAAAGCGATCACCAATATGGGAGGTACGATGCGTCTGGGCGCTTACGAATGTGTGCTTCAGAAAGGATCGAAAGCATACCTTGCTTATGGTGAAGAACATATTCAGGAACGTCACCGCCATCGCTATGAGTTCAACAATGACTATAAGGCTCAATACGAAGCTGCCGGTATGAAATGCGTGGGTATCAACCCCGAATCGGATCTGGTGGAAATCGTTGAGATCCCGGCATTGAAGTGGTTTATCGGCACTCAGTTCCATCCGGAATACAGCAGTACGGTATTGAACCCGCATCCGTTGTTTGTGGCTTTCGTGAAGGCAGCCATCGAGAACGAGAAGAATTGACAATTGACAGTTGACAATTGACAATTTATTATTCAAAAATTTATAATTCATAATTAATAGGAATGGATAAAAACACCATTACAGGTCTCGTTTTAATAGGTATATTATTGGTAGGATTCAGTTATCTGAGCCGTCCAAGCGAGGAGCAGATAGCTGCGCAGAAGAAATACTACGATTCTATTGCCGTGGTGCAACAGCAGCAGGAAGCGCTGAAAGCAAAAACAGAAGCCGCACTCGCCAATGAAAACAAAGGTGCAGCGGCGGCAGCAGATTCTTCTGCCCTGTTTTTCAACGCGATGCATGGAACTGATTCCAAAGTAAGCATCCAGAACAGCGTAGCGGAAATCACTTTCACTACGAAAGGCGGACGGGTATATTCGGCTATGCTGAAAGAATACAAAGGACAGGACAAGACAAACCCTGTCGTACTGTTCGACGGTGATGATGCTACCATGAGTTTCAACTTCTACAACAAGCAAGGAGCCATCCAGACAAAGGACTATTACTTCGAAGCTGTCAATAAGACAGACAGCAGCGTAACTATGCGTCTGGCTGCGGACAACGCCAGCTACATCGATTTTATCTATACGCTGAAACCGAACAGCTACCTGATGAACTTTGAAATCAAAGCAACAGGCATGGAAGGCAAACTGGCCAGTACGGAGTATGTAGACATCGACTGGACACAGCGTGCACGCCAGCTGGAAAAGGGATTCACTTACGAAAACCGCCTCTCAGAGCTGACTTATAAGGTAAAAGGTGACAATGTAGATAATCTGTCGGCTGCCAAGGATGACGAAAAGGATCTGGGCAATACAGCGATAGACTGGGTAGCATTCAAAAACCAGTTCTTCTCTTCTGTATTCATTGCAGACCAGGACTTCAACAAGGTTTCTGTGAAGTCAAGAATGGAACAACAAGGAAGCGGATATATCAAGGATTATTCTGCAGAAATGAGTACCTTCTTCGATCCGAGCGGAAAACAACCGACAGAAATGTACTTCTACTTTGGCCCGAACCACTTCAAGACCTTGAAGGCACTGGACAAAGGACGTACAGAGAAATGGGAACTTAACAGACTGGTATATCTGGGCTGGCCGTTAATCCGCTGGATCAACCAGTTTATCACGATCAACGTATTCGACTGGCTGTCGGGCTGGGGCTTGAGCATGGGTATCGTACTGTTGATTCTGACAATTATGGTGAAGGTGGTAGTTTACCCTGCTACCTGGAAAACATACATGTCTTCTGCCAAGATGCGTGTATTGAAACCGAAAATCGACGAGATCAACAAGAAGTATCCGAAGCAGGAAGATGCGATGAAGAAACAGCAGGAGGTGATGAGCCTTTACAGCCAGTATGGCGTGAGCCCGATGGGCGGTTGTCTGCCAATGTTATTGCAGTTCCCGATCTTGATGGCATTGTTCATGTTCGTACCGAGCGCTATCGAGTTACGTCAGCAGAGCTTCTTGTGGGCGGACGACTTGTCCACTTACGACGCGTTCATCACATTCCCGTTCCATATCCCGTTCCTGGGCAACCATCTCAGCTTGTTCTGCTTGCTGATGACGGTAACCAACATCCTGAACACAAAGTATACAATGACGATGCAGGATACAGGAGCACAACCGCAAATGGCTGCGATGAAATGGATGATGTATCTGATGCCGATTATGTTCCTGTTCGTACTGAACGACTATCCTTCGGGATTGAACTATTATTATTTCGTGTCAACACTGATTAGTGTAGGAACCATGATTTTGTTGCGTAAAACTACAGACGAAACAAAATTACTGGCTATTCTGGAAGCTAAGAAAAAAGACCCGAAACAAATGAAAAAGACCGGATTTGCTGCACGCCTGGAAGCTATGCAAAAGCAACAGGAACAGTTACAGCAGCAAAAACAGAATAAACGATAAGAAATTATCCGAAGATATATTCTGAGAAAGCCGGGCAACCGAAAGGGGTTTGTCCGGCTTTCTTTCTCTAAAAAACAAACTTAATATGAAGACCAAATATACTTATAAACAAATCTGGACGATCGCCTACCCTATTCTGATCAGCCTGATTATGGAGCAGCTGATCGGCATGACGGACACGGCCTTTCTTGGACGTGTCGGGGAAATTGAATTAGGGGCATCCGCCATCGCCGGGGTTTACTACCTGGCTATTTTCATGATGGCATTCGGATTCAGCGTAGGAGCACAGATATTGATCGCCCGTCGCAACGGGGAAGGAAACTACAAGGAAATCGGACCGATTTTCTATCAGGGGATTTATTTCCTGGTAGTGGTTGCTGCGATTCTGTTTACACTTTCCATCGTATTCTCGCCATTTATTTTAAAGAATATCATTTCGTCCCCTCACATTTATGATGCAGCGGAAAGTTATATTCATTGGCGGGTGTACGGGTTCTTTTTCTCATTTGTCGGAGTGATGTTCCGTGCCTTCTTTGTCGGTACGACACAGACCAAGACGCTGACGCTGAACTCCATCGTGATGGTGCTTTCTAACGTGGTATTCAACTATATCCTGATTTTCGGTAAGTTCGGTTTCCCACAACTGGGCATTGCCGGTGCAGCCATCGGTTCATCCCTCGCTGAGCTGGTATCGGTGATTTTCTTTATCATCTATACCTGGAAGCGGATTGACTGCAAGAAGTATGCGCTGAATATCCTGCCGAAATTCCAAAGCCGGACATTGAAGCGGATTCTCAATGTCTCCGTGTGGACAATGATTCAGAACTTCGTGTCTTTATCTACCTGGTTTATGTTCTTCCTGTTCGTGGAACACCTGGGAGAACGGTCATTGGCTATCGCGAACATTATCCGAAATGTGTCGGGCATCCCGTTTATGATCGCCATGGCTTTTGCTGCAACCTGCGGATCTCTGGTCAGCAACCTTATCGGTGCGGGCGAAAAAGATTGTGTACGGGGAACCATCAATCAGCACATCCGTATCGGATATGTGTTCGTACTGCCGATATTGATATTCTTCTGTCTGTTTCCCGACCTGATTCTGCGCATATACACGGATATGCCCGATTTGAGGGATGCGTCCATCCCTTCTTTATGGGTATTATGCGCAGCCTACGTAGTGCTGGTACCAGCCAATGTGTATTTCCAGTCGGTATCGGGAACAGGTAACACACGCACGGCACTGGCCATGGAACTTTGTGTACTGACAATTTATGTAGCTTACGCTACTTATTTTATTCTTTACCTTAAAATGGACATTGCGTTTGCCTGGACAACAGAAAGTGTGTATGGAATCTTTATCCTCCTCTTCTGCTACTGGTATATGAAGAAAGGAAACTGGCAGAAAAAGCAGATTTAAATCCTTTTTTCATTATCTTCGCAAGAAAATAAACATTTTTATAAAATATGAGACAAGCAAATCTATTTATGATGTCGGCAGCAATGTTGTTAGCTGCCTGCGGCGGAACAAAAGACGCGGGCAAAACGGATCAGGTGCTTATCGAAAAATCCGATATTAAGATCGAAGGGAAGCGTATGACGCCTGAAGCCCTTTGGGCAATGGGACGTATCGGAGGACTGGCGGTATCGCCCGACGGAAAGAAAATTGCGTATACGGTAGCATACTACAGTGTACCGGAGAACAAGAGTAATCGCGAAGTTTTCGTCATGAACGCGGACGGCAGCGATAACCGGCAAATCACCCGCACTCCTTATCAGGAGAATGAGGTGACCTGGATAAAAGGAGGATCGAAGCTGGCTTTCCTGAGCAACGACAACGGAAGCAGCCAACTATATGAAATGAATCCGGACGGTAGCGGCCGTAAACAACTGACCAACTACGACGGTGACATCGAGGGTTATTCTATCTCACCGGACGGCAAGAAACTGCTGTTCATCTCGCAAGTGAAAACCAAAGAAAGCACTGCCGATAAATATCCGGACCTGCCGAAAGCTACAGGTATTATTGTCACCGACCTGATGTATAAGCACTGGGATGAATGGGTGACAACTGCTCCTCATCCTTTCGTGGCAGACTTTGACAGTAACGGTATTTCCAATATCGTGGATATACTGGAAGGAGAACCATACGAAAGTCCGATGAAACCTTGGGGCGGCATTGAGCAACTGGCATGGAATACGACTTCGGACAAAGTGGCTTATACCTGTCGCAAGAAAACAGGGCTGGAATATGCTGTTTCTACCAATTCGGATATTTATGTGTATGATCTGAATACAAAGAAAACGGATAATATCACCGAAGAAAACAAGGGGTATGACACCAATCCGCAATACTCTCCGGATGGCAAGTACATTGCATGGCAAAGCATGGAGCGCGATGGATACGAAGCTGATCTGAACCGTTTGTTTATCATGAATCTGGAAACCGGAGAGAAGCGTTTTGTCAGCAAAGCATTTGAGTCTAATGTGGATGCGTTTGTCTGGGGCAACGATGCCAAGACCATCTATTTTACAGGTGTATGGCACGGAGAAACTCAGATTTATTCTCTTGACCTGACGAATGATTCTGTAAAGGCGATTACTTCGGGTATGTATGATTATGAAGGGGTAGCACTCTTCGGCGACAAACTGATTGCCAAACGCCACTCAATGAGTATGGGTGATGAGATCTATGCGGTAGCATTGGATGGTTCTGCCACTCAACTGACACAGGAGAACAAGGAGATTTATGATCAGCTGGAAATGGGTAAGGTAGAAGGTCGCTGGATGAAAACGACGGATGGCAAGGATATGTTGACATGGGTGATCTATCCTCCCCAGTTCGATCCGAACAAGAAATATCCGACATTGCTGTTCTGTGAAGGTGGTCCTCAAAGTCCGGTAAGTCAGTTCTGGTCTTATCGCTGGAACTTCCAGATTATGGCTGCCAACGACTATATCATTGTAGCCCCGAACCGTCGCGGATTACCGGGATTCGGAGTGGAATGGAACGAACAGATCAGTGGTGATTATGGTGGTCAGTGTATGAAAGACTATTTCACTGCTATCGACGAGATGGCAAAAGAATCGTATGTAGATAAAGATCGTCTGGGATGTGTGGGCGCTAGTTTCGGAGGATTCTCCGTATATTGGTTAGCCGGTCATCACGACAAACGTTTCAAGGCATTTATCGCTCATGACGGAATCTTCAATATGGAAATGCAGTATCTGGAAACAGAAGAGAAATGGTTTGCCAACTGGGATATGGGCGGCGCGTACTGGGAAAAACAGAATCCGATAGCACAACGTACTTTCGCCAACTCCCCTCACCTCTTCGTGGAAAAATGGGATACTCCGATTCTCTGTATTCATGGAGAAAAAGATTTCCGTATTTTGGCTAATCAGGCTATGGCTGCATTTGATGCCGCTGTAATGCGTGGTGTACCTGCAGAGTTGCTAATTTATCCGGATGAGAACCACTGGGTACTGAAACCGCAGAATGGTGTCTTGTGGCAACGCACTTTCTTTGAGTGGCTGGATAAGTGGCTGAAGGCTCCTGCAAAATAAATCTTTGATATAAGACAAATAATGAAGGCTCTGTTCTCAAATCAAATTGAGTTCAGAGCCTTCTGCATTACATCTAAAATCCGCTAGACTTTACTCATGATATATATTTTCGATTGCTACTATATACTTAGATAAGGTCTATGATTCAATCTAGACCTGTTTCATAATCCTTTTCAAATAGCTCAATCGGAGCCTCCATTAAAACAGTTTTTTCAGCACCTTTTTCGTCTGATAAATCAATTAATCCCATTTTTTGCTCCCTTAATTGTTCTCCAGTCCATCTGCCTTTTAAATGGTATTCTTCCCCTTTATTTACGGCCTTCAGTACCAAATAAAAAGTTAAGGTACATCGATATCCACATTCTTGTTTTGTTAACTCATAAATTGAATAGGGAGGTATCTCATACTTTACATTTCCAATAGAACGTGATCCATTCTTTACTTTTAATGTTTCTCCAAAAATCAACGGAGTCTTCGCACCCGTTCCGTCTATAAAAAGCTTACCTCCAGCATCAATGAAAGGAACAGGAATCTTCAAATCCGCCAAATTTTCAGCATTAACAGGCAAAGAACCTTCAGTCAATACAAATAAAGAGTTCTCTTCCTCTTCCACATCCCATGCATATATCATTGGAAGAGGTTCATCTTTATCATTTACTTTATGTTGCAAGACTACTACAGGATATTCAACCCGCTCTACTACATCCGTTTCCTCCTGCACAAACTTATAGGAAACAACCTCTAATATCGCCGGAGCATTGGATGGAGAAGAAGACACATCATCCGAATCACTACTACAAGCTGCGAGTGCAGCACAGATACCTGCAAGAAAGAACATTTTTGTTTTCATAACGCTTAGTTTTAGTTGTGTTACAATAGTTTAGTTTAGGGCAAATGTATAATATTTATATCACTTATCAAAGCTTTACCGATAAAAAATAAAAAAAGGGAGAATTAATCTCCCTCCCAAATATTTTCGATTTCTACTATATACATTTTATGAAAACCTCCATGAGCATCGTCATACCATTTTTCCAAGGACTCTTTATCCAAGAAACATTCGGGTTTAATAGTATCTGTATAGAGCTTCTTGCATTCCAAACTTAGACGGGCTTGTTCGAAAAGCACATTCCCCTGTTCTGTGAAGACCGGCTTCAATCCGGTTGCTTTCACCTTATCCGTATCACGACCGGACTTTGAGCCACAGACCGCATGAATCTTCTTATTTGCTTCGCCCAAAAAAGAAAGTGTCAGATAATCACTTTTCTCGATGAACTCATACGTATATCGTTCGGGGCGGACAAAAACAAAAGCAACGGGCTTATTCCAAAGCCAGCCAATACCACCCCAACTGGCAGTCATTGTATTGAATTTCTCTTTGGTGCCGGCAGTAACCAACATCCATTCTTTGCCAATCGCCTCAAAGAAATTTTCTTTCAGGTCTTTTACTTCTAACTTCTTCATCTCTCAGTTTATTTTATAATTACTTTCTTTTACTCAGTTTTACGATTTCTCCCAGATAAGGGATTTCCACACGAATCTTTCTTTTCTTTGCTTCTGCCGCAAATACTTTAGGCGGATCATGCAAGGGTTCATCAGACAAATCAAATGTACCGTAGTGCATCGGAATGGTTATTCCTGCATGCATCTCTTCGGAGGCAGTCAGTGATTCATAAGGGGAAATATGATTGGGACGCATGAACCAACGGGGTTTATATGCACCAATACCCAACAAGGCATAGTCCGGAGCTCCGAACAGATCCGGGATTTCCCTAAAATGGGTAGAATACCCTGTGTCTCCGCTATAATAGAGAGAAACACCATTCCCCTGCAGCATGAAAGCTCCCCACAATCGCTGCCCTCCATCACGTACGGAACGTTTGCTCCAATGCTGTGCCGGCAAGAAAGTTATTTTCAGCCCCTCATTTTCCAGTTGCTGATACCAGCCGGCCTCGATCACTCTCATTTCCGGAAACCAGCTCTTTATCAGTTCTCCGGTTCCCAAACCGCAAAACAGTTTCATCTGCGGATTATTATTCAGCAAACGGGTGATACTTTGCTTGTCCAGATGGTCAAAATGGTCATGACTGATAAGCAGGTAATCAATTTCTGTAAAAATGTCGGGATTGGCAGGAAACTCACTCTGTCTTTTCACAAAAGGGATGTTTCCGAAAACCGGATCGAACATGATTCTTTTGCCTGCCAACTGAAGGAAGAAAGAATTATGTCCCAGCCATATTAAAGAATCTCCCACCACAGCATCCAGCGAACGAAGGTAACAGACTTTCGGGTCCCACTTCACCGTTTTCTTTTCTTTCCGCTGAGGATTGGGGGACAACCGCCATTTCAACACACTTCCCATACCGGGGCGGAAACGGTGCTGCCTGTTAAAAAAACGTCCGCGTACCATCGGATTTCCTCTCCAATAAGGATTGACGGTAGCCAAACGTTCGTTTCTCCTGAAACATATATGTTCACCCATTTTCTTTATCTATTGAATAAGTCCTCACAAACTTAATTAAAAATCTCGATTTACAAAGAGGGACAAACAAAAAATGTACCCCGGACACACTATCGGGGCACATTTCTCAGAAAAAGAATAAATATTATTCTTTTTTAATAGAACGATCTTATATTAAAAGCAATGCAGTCCATACAACGGCAGCTGCCATCCGAGAGCTGACAAATTGATAATCACGATGACCAGTCCCAATACCCATAGGATAAACAGAGACCATTTCAAGCCGGTCCCCATCGGTGACCAATGAAACAACTGACGCATTATAGTGTACAGAAAAGCTCCTAATGGAATGGCAATGAGTGCAATTCCTGAAATGGTGCCAAGCAATGTCATCACAGGAGATATGGTAGCTATGGGCGTCCAGTCAATAGCCGGAAGCATTTCATAAAGCAGAGCTCCGCCGCCAACAAGCGCAGCAATCACCGCAAACACAAGAGCTACTATCACCACAGCGAGCACGAACAATACCGGACAGCAAATGATGACAAGAGCTACCAAGAATATCTTAAGAATGATAGCGGCGATCGTGACAAATACATCTCCTACTTTTTGCAGAAAGGTACGCGGTTTATCCGAGTTCACAAAGTTATTGACCCCGTCGGCCACCCGTTCAAATCCGTCCGTCACCGTTTTGCCTATATTTTCTATGGTTACCGCTTCGCCACGCATACTCAGCTTCTCTGCTGCCGTACGTGCTTCGGGAATGATAATCCATCCTATAATATAAAGGATAATCATCGGGCAATAGGGAACAAACAATAATACGATCATCAGGATACGCACCAACGTGATATCCCAGTCAAAATAAGCTGCCAGCCCAGAAGCTACTCCTCCAAGCAACTTATTATCCGGATCACGGAACAGGCGACGGGCTGTAGTGGTCCGTGTATACCCCTGACCGGAAGAAGCTGTCTGTTCCTTCTTATGCGGTTCGAATTCGTCGTCAGATACACCAAAATCTTCCGGTTTGCCTACCCGGGCAATTATTTCTTCCACATCGGCAATAGTAATGACTTGCTTCCCTGCGGACACTTTCTCGGCAAACAGCTCGGCAATACGAATCTCGATATCATTCACAATCTCTTCCGCCCCCTCCTGTTTGCGAAAAAAATGTTTCAGGTTGGACAGATAATCGTCCAGCAAACGATAGGCATCATCATCTATATGATAGACAGTTCCTCCCAAATTTACAGTTAATGTTTTTTTCATTATTATTTCTTCTTTATCGAATTATCTACTAGCAATATGATTCACGGTTTCGTTCAGTTCCTTCCAGGATATCTCAAGCTCGCCTAAAAAAGCCTCTCCTTTTTCTGTGAGCTTATAGTACTTGCGAGGAGGTCCCTGCGTGGATTCTACCCATTCATAACTCAACAAATCGTCATTCTTCAAACGTGTCAGCAATGGATATAAGGTACCTTCCACCACAATCAGCTGTGCCTCTTTCAACTTCTGAATAATATCAGAAGCATAAGCCGGCTCTTTGTGCAGTAAAAGCATGATGCAATACTCCAACATGCCTTTTCTCATCTGAGATTTTACATTGTCTACATTCATTGTTATTTTTCTTTTTGACAGGACAAATATATGCATTACTCTAGTACCTTGCATTACAAAGTACTATAATTTAATAATAATTAAATCATTAAGAAGTTTTCTCCTTATTATAAAAAGAAATAATAGCTATATTTGCAGCTCATAAAACCACAAAAAAGAAAATACGTATGTTTACTATTCGAAAAGCAAGGATAGATGATTGCGGTCTGATCAACCAAATGGCCGGTGAAGTATTTCCCGCCACTTACCAAGAGATCTTATCTCCCGGACAACTGGACTATATGATGGACTGGATGTACTCTCCCGAAAATATCCGGAAACAAATGGAAGAAGAAGGTCATGTTTATTTTATCGCATATGAAGGAGATGAGCCCTGTGGCTATGTCTCCGTACAGCAACAGGAAGAGAATGTATTCCATCTGCAGAAAATCTATGTCCTCCCCCATTTTCAAGGCGCACACTGCGGTAGTTTTTTATTCAGAGAGGCTGTCAGATATATCAAGGAGGTGCATCCGGAACCTTGCTTAATGGAGCTTAACGTGAACCGTAACAACAAGGCTTTACTGTTCTATGAACGGATGGGTATGAGAAAATTGCGGGAAGGGGATTTTCCGATTGGCAACGGGTACTATATGAATGATTATATCATGGGACTGGATATCTGAAAAGTAAGGTAACCATATACAAAATGCCCCGGAACAGATTGTTACTCAATCAATGTTCCGGGGCATTCGTTTATTTATTACCAAGCGGGCTTATTTCGCTACGCGTTCCAGCCATTTCAGCATGAAGATCATGGTAAACATTGAAATAGTACAAGCTACCACAAATACTGTCCATGTCATCCAGATAGGAATGGATTCATACAAAATAGCACCGATCACCAACAGCTGATTGCCAAGTGCAGTCGCACCTAACCAGCCTCCCTGCATAATACCCTGGTATTTCGGAGGAGCTACTTTAGACACAAATGAAATTCCCAACGGAGAAATATACAATTCAGCTACCGTCAAAATCAGATAAGTCAGCATCAACAAGAACGGAGTCACTTTCACCGGTGAAGTTCCTACAGCGATAATGTCCTTGTGCAAAGGCAGATTGGCAAAATAAGAACCGACAGCCATTACGATAAAGGCCAATGCGGCAATACCCATACCAATTGCAATCTTCTTAGGAGTAGAAGGCTCTTTTCCACGTCTGCGCTGGCTGGCAAAGATTGCCATAATCACAGGAGTCAGGAAAACAACAAAGAACGGATTCAACGACTGGAACAACTCAGCGGAAATAGGCATACCAAACAAGTTAAGGTCAGTGTATTCCTTTGCAAAGTATGTCAAAGTCAAACCATTCTGATGGAAAGAGAACCAGAAGAAGATAACAACTCCGAACACTGCGAACAGGGCATACATACGTTGTTTCACTTCCTGAATACTCATTTCTACAGTAGCCGAAGATGCTGAAGATGCAACGGCTTTCTTGCTGGGATCGGGGAAGTTTCTCTTATTCAGCAAATAGATAGTCAAAGAAATGACCATAGCAATGATAGCCACTCCAAATGCATAATGGAAACCTGTAGTAAAGACGTTCAGGTAATCGGATGCAAAAGCTGTATAATCCTGTACCGGAGCGTTGGAAGCTTTCTCTACCAACGTATGATAAGTTTCAGTAGCTTCGGGCGACAGAGTACCAGCCAAATGACCGTGACATAATGCAGGAAGATCAGCATCGTAATTATAACCGAAAGTAGACAACCACCAGTTACGTACACCTACCGCTGCAAACGGAGCAAAGATTGCACCGATATTAATGAACATATAAAACAAGGAGAAACCGGAGTCACGCATGCTGGCATATTGAGGATTATCGTACATCTGCCCTACCAGAGCTTGCAGATTTCCTTTAAATAATCCATTACCAAATGCAATCACAAACAAGCTGGCGCAAGTAATGACCAGATAAAAGGTCTGATTGTCTACCGGAGTCTTGGATGGAATAGCCAACAACAAGTATCCCACTGCCATCAGCACAATTCCCGTGAAAATAGTTCCTTTGTAGTTTCGTGTCTTATCGGCGATAATACCTCCAACCAAAGCAAGAATGTAAATGGAAAAATAGAAAGTTGAATAAATAAATCCCGCTTCTTTTCCATTCATTCCAAACTTAGCTTGCAAGAAAAGCACGAGGATCGCCATCATTGTATAGAAGCCAAAGCGTTCACCTAGATTGGCTAAAGCGGCTGCTATCAGTCCTTTAGGGTGTTTGTCAAACATAGATATAAATTTATTAATTAATGATTGATAATTTTTCTAATGACATATATTCTGCAAATATATACTTTTTTGGATTTATTCCTCAAATAAACGGCAAATTTCTGCCCTCGATTCGCGGATTAAATCACCCGGCGCAAGCTTTATCTGCAGCCCCCGTACACCGGCACTTACATAAATATACGGAAATTGCCGGCAGGTTTCATGAATATAAGTAGGAAAATGTTTCTTCATGCCAATAGGCGAACAGCCGCCCCGGATATATCCCGTCAGCGGAAGAAGTTCTTTCACCGGTATCAGATCACACTTTTTATTGCCCGAAGCCTTTGCTGCCAGCTTCAGATCGACTTCGTGCTCACCCGGAATGACGCAAACAAAATAACCGCTTTTGTCACCGTGAAGAACCAGTGTCTTAAATACCTGTTCTATATTCTCGCCTAAGCTGGCAGCTACATGAATGGCACTCAGATCGTTTTCGTCAACTTCATAAGGAATCAGTTCATAAGCTATTTTAGCTTTATCCAGCAAACGCGCCGCATTCGTTTTATTGATTTTCATCTTGTTGTTTCTTTTTAGTAAACCGACACTTATACTTCAATATTAAAGTCCTAATTCCTCGCGAAGAAACTTAGGAGTATAACCTTTCTGGCTCTTCGCAACCTCTTCCGGTGTTCCGTAGCTAAGGAGTACTCCCCCGCCCTTACCACCTTCAGGTCCCATGTCTATGATATAATCCGCCATCTTGATAACGTCCAGGTTATGTTCGATTACAATGACGGTATTACCTTTGTCCACCAGCTTATTAAGTACCCCCATCAATACACGGATATCCTCAAAGTGAAGTCCGGTAGTCGGTTCATCGAGAATGTAAAGTGTTTTACCGGTATCTCGCTTGGACAATTCTGTTGCTAGTTTCACACGCTGGCTCTCTCCACCGGAAAGGGTAGTAGATGACTGCCCTAATTTAATATAGCCCAAACCGACATCCTGCAAGACTTTTATCTTATTCAGAATCTGCGGCACATTCTCAAAGAATTCGACAGCACGGTTTATAGTCATATCAAGCACATCAGCAATAGACTTTCCTTTGAAACGTACTTCAAGCGTTTCGCGATTATACCGCTTGCCGTGGCAAACCTCACAAGGCACATACACATCCGGCAAGAAGTTCATTTCAATCGTCTTGTATCCATTTCCGGTACAGGCTTCACAACGACCGCCCGATACATTAAAAGAGAAGCGTCCGGGCTTGTAACCGCGAATCTTAGCTTCCGGAAGGCTTACGAACAAGTTACGGATATCGGAAAATACACCAGTATAAGTGGCCGGATTGGAACGGGGGGTACGACCAATCGGAGATTGATCCACGTCCACTACCTTATCTATGTTTTCCAGTCCCTCTATAGAATCGTATTCCAAAGGATCCTGCAAAGAGCGATAGAATTTCTGTGAAAGAATCGGCTGCAAAGTCTCATTAATCAACGTCGATTTACCACTTCCGGATACTCCGGTCACACAAATCAACTTCCCTAACGGAAATTCAACATCTACATTTTTCAGATTATTTCCCTTCGCTCCTTTCAGCCAGATAGATTTTCCATTTCCTTTTCTTCGCTTGGCGGGTACTTCTATTTTCATCTCTCCGTTCAGATACTGCGAAGTCATCGTTTCGGTTTGAAGCATTTCTGACGGGGTTCCGGAGAAGACTACCTCCCCACCCAAACGGCCGGCTTTAGGCCCCATATCAATCACATAATCGGCAGCCAGCATCATATCTTTATCATGTTCGACGACGATAACCGAGTTTCCCATATCACGAAGCTCTTTCAACGAGCGGATCAAACGCAGATTGTCACGCTGATGCAACCCGATACTCGGCTCATCCAGGATATAAAGCACATTCACCAGTTGCGAGCCGATCTGTGTGGCCAAGCGAATGCGCTGACTTTCACCACCGGACAGGCTGACCGAGCTACGGTTCAATGCCAAATAATCCAATCCTACATCCAACAAGAATTTCAAACGCGTACGAATTTCTTTCAGAATCTCGGCTGCGATTTTCTTTTGTTTATCGGACAGAAATTGATCTACGTTCATCAACCAGTCATATAGCTCATTGATGTCCATATTGGCCAAGTCATTGATGTTCTTGTCATGAATACGGAAGTGCAATGCTTCTTTATTCAACCGGGCACCTTTACATTCCGGACAAACAGTGGTACGGGCAAACTGCTCCGCCCACTTCTGCGCGGTAGCAGAAGCATCCTTTTCCTGAAGCATCTGGATATATTTTACGACTCCTTCATAGGTTACAAAGTAATCAGAAGAAGTTCCTATCAGCGAACTCTTGATCTTGATCCGGTCATCCGAACCATATAATATTTCTTCAACCGCATCATCCGACAATTCCTTCACCGGAGTTTTTAAAGTGGCTTCATACTTCTCCAGCAAAGCACCGATCTGCCAGAAAATCATGGCATTCTTGTATTTTCCCAAAGGTGCTATCGCTCCTTCATAGATGGAAAGTTCACGGTCGGGAATCACTTTATCGACATCAATCTGATTGACCACGCCTAATCCTTTACATTTCGGGCACGCTCCCTGCGGAGAGTTGAACGAGAAGTTATGAGGAGCCGGTTCCCGATAAGACAGTCCGGTAACCGGACACATCAGGCGTTTACTGTAATGACGGACACTTTCTGTCTGCGCATCAAGAATCATCAATAAACCATCACCTTGGCGCATAGCAGTTGCCACGCTCTGTTTCAGGCGTTTATCATCTTTCTCGGCTACTATCAGTTTATCAATGACTACCTCAATATCATGATTCTTGTAACGGTCGAGTTTCATGCCGTGCGTCACTTCACGCAGTTCGCCGTCTATCCGTACATAGAGATATCCTTTCTTTCGCACCTGTTCGAAGAGTTCTTTGTAATGTCCCTTACGCGAACGAACCAAGGGTGCGAGCAAGTATATTTTCTTTCCTTTATAATCTTTCAGGATTAAATCCAGAATCTGTTCTTCCGTATATTTCACCATCTCCTCTCCTGACAGGTACGAATAAGCAATACCTGCACGGGCATAGAGCAGACGAAGATAATCGTATATTTCCGTTGTTGTTCCCACGGTAGAACGGGGATTTTTATTCGTAGTTTTCTGTTCGATAGAGATAACCGGACTCAGCCCTGTTATTTTATCGACATCCGGACGTTCCAGATTCCCCAAAAAGTTGCGGGCATAGGCCGAAAAAGTCTCGATATAGCGGCGCTGTCCCTCGGCAAATATCGTATCGAAAGCCAAGGAAGATTTACCACTACCACTCAATCCGGTAATCACTGTCAAACTGTTACGGGGAATTTCAGCATCAATATCTTTCAAATTGTGCACACGGGCACCATACACATTAATATATTCTGTTTCTTGCATATTCATATCCTTCATAAACGGTACAAAATTAATGTTTCCGACTGAAATATGCTCCTAAAAAAGCACAATATTATTTTCTTAACTCAAATCTTATGAAGATATAGGGCATTATTCGTACCTTTGTTCCTTGATTTCAAGAACCAATAGTTATAAATTGATGAAACCGATAAGCCGAATATTCTTATTTTTGCTTTTTATAAGCGCCTCATACGCTATTAGTTATGCACAAGAGAACCAATCTTATTTCTTGCATACCATCGAAAAAGGACAGAGTTTATACTCCATTGCCAAGATGTATAATGTCACAACAAACGACATCATACGTCTGAATCCCGGATGTGATGAGAAAATTTATGCCGGACAAGCTATAAAAATCCCTAAAGGAAAAGAAAGCCAAAAAGGGGAAACATTCCATACGATTCAAGCCGGAGAAACTTTATACAAACTGACTACCATTTATAATATATCTGCAAAAGCCATTTGTGAAGCCAATCCGGGATTAAGCGCCGAAAACTTCCGTATCGGTCAGGTTATTCTCATTCCTTTGGAACAAGAGCAGGAAACGAAAACTGCACAAGCACCGGCTGAAAAACCCGCTATACAGGGGCCTGTACAATCCAGATGCAAAGATATGCATAAGGTAAAACGCAAAGAAACCGTATTCAGTGTAAGCCGCGAATATGGAATCAGCGAACAGGAATTGATTGCAGCCAATCCCGAACTGAAAAAGGGAATGAAAAAGGGACAATACCTCTGTATTCCCTATCCCAGTGCAACCACCATGCAACCGACGGCTCCCAAAGAGGATCCGTACGCTATCCCACCCAGTAACAATGAGCTTTTCCGCAAGAGTAAAGAAGCCCCTCAGGCAATCTCTACTATCAAAGCGGCCCTGCTATTGCCTTTCCAGGAAGACAAACGTATGGTGGAATACTACGAAGGTTTCCTGATGGCGGTAGACAGCCTGAAACGTACGGGTACTTCTATTGATCTATATGTATATGACTGTGGAAAAGATGTTTCTACATTAAATACTATTCTGGCGAAAAATGAGATGAAGAACATGAATGTCATTTTCGGTCCGATGCACCAGCAACAGATCAAACCTTTATCTACTTTTGCAGAAAAGAATGATATACGACTGGTGATTCCTTTCTCTTCGAAAGGGGAAGAAGTATTTAATAATCCTGCCATCTACCAGATTAATACCCCACAATCCTATTTATATTCGGAAGTATACGAACACTTTACCCGTCAATTCCCCAATGCCCATGTCATCTTTATTGAACCAACCAGCGAAGATAAAGAAAAAGCCGAGTTTATCAGCGGCATGAAACAAGAGCTGAAGAGCAAGGGAATGTCAATGAAAACCGTCAATGAAAACGCAACCAAGGATATGCTGAAGGAAGCTCTCCGCTCTGACAAAGACAATATTTTCATTCCGACTTCCGGCAAAAATGTCATGTTAATCAAGATTCTTCCTCAACTGATTCTACTGGTCAGAGATACTCCGGAGCAGAATATTCATCTGTTCGGTTATCCCGAATGGCAGACATATACCCGGGATCACCTGGAAAGTTTCTTTGAACTGGACACCTATTTCTATTCATCATTCTACACAAATACATTGTTTCCGGCTGCCATACAGTTCACCAACAATTATCACAAATGGTATAGCAAGGACTTGGTGAGTAAATTCCCAAGCTACGGAATGCTTGGTTTCGACACAGGCTTCTTCTTCCTGAAAGGCTTGTCACGCTATGGCTCGGAACTGGAAAACAATTTACCGAAAATGAACCTGACTCCGATACAGACAGGCTTCAAATTCGAACGTGTCAACAACTGGGGAGGATTCATTAATAAGAAAGTATTCTTTATCCATTTCACGAAGAATTTTGAATTAGTAAAACTTGACTTCGAATAAGACGAAAATGACAAAGATAAAATCACTTCTGATTGCCGCTTCCCTGATGATGGGACTTGCACTTCCTGCCACCGCACAGATCGGCGAACCACGCCAGAACTTTTCTGTCGGATTTAATGGAGGAGTCAACTTAAACAGTGCTTCATTCACTCCTAAAATCAAACAGAACTCACTGATGGGTATTACCGGAGGTTTGACGGCACGCTACATTTCCGAAAAGTATTTTGCAATGATCTGTGGTGCGCAAGTAGAGTTAAATATCTCACAGCGCGGCTGGGATGAGTTATTCGAAATCATGGATGAAAATGGGCAGACCTTAGAAGATCCTACCCGCAAGTACACCCGAAAGATGACCTATCTCGACATTCCCTTCCTCGCACACTTGGCTTTCGGTAATGAAAAAGGACTGCAGTTCTTTATCAATGCAGGTCCTCAGATCGGCCTTCTGATCGGTGAATCTGAAAGCATGGAGAATATAGACATGAATACCCTGACAAACACACAAAAAGCTGTTTACGGGGATAAAATCCAAAACAAATTCGATTATGGTATAGCCGGAGGCGGCGGAATAGAATTCAGAACAAAGAAAGTCGGTAGTTTTCTGCTCGAAGGACGCTATTATTTTGCTCTGTCAGACTTTTACAGCACAACGAAGAAAGACTATTTCTCCCGTGCGGCTCATGGCACAATTACAGTGAAGCTCACTTATCTATTCGATTTAAAGAAATAAAAAACAGTACCCAAAAAGATCAGGCGCGAATTTCGCTCGAACCTACGGTTTATATTTCCGTGAGTCTGCGAAATTCGCGCCTGTTTTTATTCTATCAGGAACTCCTAATGCGAGAGCTTCCCGCATTCTTATCGAAGTCTGTCTGCAGCCTTTACCATCACCTCGTCACGTCCGATAGCACGAATAGCCAGCACATTCAGAACGATAGACACCAATGGTAAGCAAAGCGCCCAACCAATACGGAACAGATTGGCATCGCTCTTCAATGCAAAATAAAAAGCAATGAAGGCAATATAATAGCCCACCAGCAACAAGCTATTGAAGATTGACATACGAATCTGCAACATTCGGTTCTTATACAGAAAAATAGTCGCAAAAGCTACCAGAGCGCTCAGCATCAGAATACCAAATATCCCCCAAGTAGACTGGAAAATTCCATTCACGTCTATCCCCAGTGCTTTAAAAGGATGTTCTCCTGTAGTGTCAATAAAATATCCCATCGGTAAACACATTGCTGTAATCAGCAACCCTGTTACAATCAATAAGTAAAAACTTTGAATTCGTTGAATCATAAGTATTCTATAGTAGTTAAGTTAAACAATAATAGCCAAGCAATAAGGAATAGGAAAATGCTTCCCGCTTACTACTTGACTATCAATTCTTTCGTTAGAAAATAAATTACTGAAGTTTTTCTTTCTCCTTAGCCGGATTTCTATAATAAATTTTCCCTTCGATGTATTCCTGTGTAGCAATCAAGTCAGGTTTCGGCAATTTCTCATAATAACGAGAAATTTCGATCTGTTCTCTATTCTCGAATACTTCTTCCAAATTATCGTTGTAAGAAGCAAACTCTGCTAATTTCTTAGAAAGATCGTTTTTAATTTCCACACTAATCTGGTTAGCACGCTTACCAATAATGGCAACAGTTTCATAAACATTCCCTGTGTCAGCACAGAGTTCCATCATGTCACGGGTTACCGTCGTAGCAGGAGCGTTCGTTTTTTTGTAGTCCATAAATCTATTTAAATTTAGTCTTTAATTACTTTCTGTGACTCATTGAATATTTTTTCAGCCTCTTTCAGGTATTTACTTTCCGGAAACTCATTCTTGAAAGCATAATATTCATCTATCGTTTCACGGTAACGATCCATCTTCTTGTCTTCTACACTATAAATAGCCATTTCATGTCTGGCACGCAGAATCAATATGGAAAGTTCTTCGCGATAATCTGTATAAGGATAATCTTTCAGAGCATTCTGAGCTGTAATTACACAGGATTCATAGTTATTACCCAGATAGTTACCCAGATTATAATACAACTTTGCAGAATAGAGTTCTTTCAACACCAGTTTATCCTGCAAAGCAAAAATCATATCTTGTGCTTCCTGCTTCTTGGTACTGTTCGGGAAATATTCCATAAACATCTGCAGTTGCTGGATAGCCTGATAAGTGCTTGATTGATCCAAACGTGGTTCCGGAGTATCCAGGAACAGGGATTTACCTGCATGGAAACGTGCCAGTTCAGTGAAAGTACCACGGGGATAAGTGTTGAAATAGGTGATAAACGTCTGGGCAGCTGTCTGATAATCTTTCTGATTATAGTAACTCATACCCAACATATACAGAGACTCCTCCGCTTTATCGGTTCCCTTAAGGATTGTAATCAATTCGTTCAGCAAGGTAGCTGAGCGGTTATACTGCCCTTTAGCAAAATAGTTTTTGGCGGCCTCGTACTTGTATTCGTAATCGGTACTTTTCAGCAACTTATTGTACTCTCCACACGATGTCAGAGAGGCTGCTGCGAGCAAAGTTATAATGATATTTTTCTTCATCCTTTTAAAAAATATTGCGCAAAGTTACTTATTCGCGGGGAATTAACCAATTAATCTATGTTTTTTAATACATAAAAGGCGTTAAACATCGACGAAAAGAGAAAAAACGACGTCGAACAGGAAGCTATAAACAGTCAATAATAAACGGTGAACGATCAACAAGCGCGCTATATGTCATTGGTATACCAGCGCTATCGTTCTTCGTTCACCGTTCGCTTATGGTCCGCCGTCCGGTTACAGCTTGTACAAATCACTTGCCGCCAACAGGTCGACTTTCTTTTCTTTCAGTACTTCAATACATTTATCCATATTACTAGGACGAATCACAACGTTTGCCACGTTATTATTGGCAAACGAATACATATACTCAATAAAGACCCCTTCTGCCGACAAGAATCCCAGCACTTTTGCCAGAGCTCCCGGCACATTCGGACAGCTAATGCCGACCACATCTGTTATATTCACGGCAAAATGATTATCTTTCAATGCTTTATATGCTTTATCCGGATCGGATACAATTCCACGCAAAATGCCAAAATCAGCATTTTCAGCGATGCACAAGGCAGAAAGATTGATGTTCTCTTTTGCCAGCACTTCAGTCACTTCCGTCAAACGGCCGGACTTGTTTTCCAAAAAGATAGAAAGTTGTTTTGCTACCATTATCGTAAAGTTTTAAGTATTAGGTATTAAGTAATAAGTAATAAGTAATAGCCACACGGATTCCATGTTGCAGCTACGATAATACCTAATACTTATTACTTATTACCTATTTTAAATTTTTCTGTTATCAATCACTCGTTTAGCTTTGCCCACGCTGCGTTCAATGCTACGCGGTTCTACCAGTTTCACATTGACTCCCAGTCCAAGTACGCTTTGGAGACGGCTTGCCAGTTTCTTCTTCAACGCTAGCATACGGTTAATCTCATCCGAATAGAAATCCGGGCGCACTTCTACCTGAAGTTCCATCGTATCGGTATTGTTTTCACGCCCCACTATCAACAAATAATGTGGTTCGAATTCTTCCATCTCAAGAATGACGGACTCGATCTGAGTCGGGAATACATTGACACCACGGATAATCAGCATATCGTCACTACGTCCCAGGATACGGTCCATACGAACCAATGTACGCCCGCAGGAGCATTTATCATAATGCAAGGCCGTCAAGTCACGCGTACGATAACGAAGCAATGGCATTCCTTCCTTCGTCAGGTGCGTAAATACCAGCTCGCCCGTCTGTCCGGGTTCTACCGGCTGCAATGTATTCGGATCAATAATTTCCGGGAAATAATGATCCTCATTCAAGTGCGTACCATGCTGACATTCACATTCGTAACCTACACCCGGTCCGGCAATTTCACTCAGTCCGTAGATATCATATGCTTTAATACCGAGTTTTTCTTCGATTTCATGACGCATATTCTCCGTCCAGGGCTCCGCACCCAAGGCTCCCACTTTCAGTTGGAATTCCTCCCGCGGATAGCCGGAATCTTTAATGGCATCCGCCAGATAAAGTGCATACGAAGGAGTACAGCAAAGAACCGTTGATCCAAAATCATGCATCAATGTAATCTGCTTTTCTGTATTACCACTGGACATCGGAATCACAGAAGCACCAATATTCTCAGCTCCGGCGTGTGCTCCCAGGCCACCCGTAAAAAGTCCGTAACCATAGGAAACCTGAAATATATCTGAGCGTCCTGCTCCATAAGCAGTAAAAGCACGCGATATACATTCTGCCCACGAAGAAAGGTCTTTGCGGGTATATCCCACTACCGTCGGCTTTCCGGTCGTTCCGGAAGAGGCATGAATACGCACGATCTGGCTCATCGGCACGGCACAAAGTCCGAAAGGATAATTATCTCTTAAATCATGTTTCGTGGTAAACGGCAGTTTCACGATATCATCAATCGTATTGATATCATCGGGGGTGATACCCATTTCCTGCATTTTCTTCCGGTAAAAAGGCGTGTTGTGATAAACGTAATCCACAATTTTCTTGAGTCGTATGCTTTGAATCTTGCGAAGACTTTCGCGGTCCATACACTCAATGGTCTCATTCCAAATCATGTTCTCTTGGTATTATTAGTTGTATGAATCTGTTTCATGATATTAATATGTTGCAAAGTAAAGGATTTATTTGGAAAAATGATTTGTTATCTCAATTATTTTGCCGAATATTGCTCCACTTTTTAGGATTTAACTATGAATTTTGAACTAACATCAGCTTACAAACCTACCGGGGATCAACCAGAAGCGATCGCCCAGCTTACTGAGGGGGTACTTCAAGGAGTTCCCGCACAGACTTTATTGGGGGTTACCGGATCGGGAAAAACGTTCACCATCGCCAATGTGATCGCCAACATCAACAAGCCTACGTTGATCTTGAGCCACAACAAGACATTGGCTGCGCAGCTATACAGCGAGTTCAAGGGATTTTTCCCCAATAACGCCGTAGAATATTACGTTTCATATTACGACTACTATCAGCCGGAAGCCTATCTGCCAAATTCAGATACCTATATAGAAAAGGATCTCGCCATCAATGACGAGATTGACAAGTTACGTCTCGCCGCTACCTCCTCCCTGCTTTCAGGCCGGAAAGATGTGGTAGTCGTTTCCTCAGTCTCCTGTATTTACGGTATGGGAAACCCGTCGGATTTCTATAAAAATGTAATCGAAATTGAACGGGGACGGATGCTTGACCGTAATGTTTTTCTGCGTCGTCTTGTGGACAGCCTGTATGTCCGTAATGATATCGATTTGAATCGTGGCAACTTCCGCGTCAAAGGAGACACGGTCGACATTTTCCTTGCGTACTCAGACACTCTGCTTCGTGTCACTTTCTGGGGAGACGAGATTGATGGTATAGAAGAAGTGGACCCGATTACCGGTGTGACTACCGCTCCTTTCGAAGCTTATAAGATCTATCCCGCCAATTTATTTATGACCACCAAGGAAGCTACTCTTCGTGCCATCCACGAAATAGAGGATGACTTAACCAAACAAGTAGCGTTCTTCGAATCTATCGGCAAAGAATATGAAGCGAAACGATTGTACGAGCGAGTTACGTATGACATGGAAATGATCCGGGAATTAGGGCACTGTTCCGGCATTGAGAATTATTCCCGTTATTTCGACGGTCGCGCTGCCGGCACCCGTCCTTATTGCCTTCTCGATTTCTTCCCGGATGACTTTTTGCTGGTTATTGACGAAAGCCATGTAAGCGTGCCGCAGGTTCGCGCCATGTATGGAGGCGACCGTGCCCGTAAAATCAATCTGGTAGAATATGGGTTCCGACTACCTGCCGCAATGGACAACCGCCCTCTGAAATTTGAAGAATTTGAGGAGATGACCAAGCAAGTGATTTACGTCAGTGCTACCCCGGCAGAATATGAGCTGATACAATCGGAAGGAATCGTTGTAGAGCAAGTGATTCGCCCTACCGGTCTGCTTGATCCTGTTATCGAAGTACGTCCGAGCCTCAATCAAATTGACGACCTGATGGAAGAAATTCAGCTGCGCATCGAAAAAGAAGAACGGGTACTTGTCACGACACTTACGAAACGTATGGCGGAAGAGCTGACAGAATACCTTCTCAACAATAATGTGAGATGTAACTATATCCATAGCGATGTGGATACATTAGAACGTGTGAAAATCATGGATGACTTGAGACAAGGCGTTTATGACGTACTTATCGGTGTCAATCTGCTTCGTGAAGGTCTTGACCTTCCGGAAGTATCCCTTGTCGCTATTCTCGATGCCGATAAGGAAGGCTTCCTCCGTTCGCATCGCTCATTGACCCAGACTGCAGGACGTGCTGCCCGTAATGTAAACGGAAAAGTAATCATGTATGCAGATAAAATAACAGACAGTATGCGGCTTACGATCGATGAAACAAACCGTCGACGCGAGAAACAGCTCGCTTATAATGAAGCGAACGGCATCACCCCACAACAAATCAAGAAGGCGAGAAACTTGTCTGTATTTGGCAGTCCAGGTTCCGAAGCCGATGAGTTGCTGAAAGAAAAACACGCTTATGTGGAACCTTCTTCACCTAATATCGCAGCCGACCCAATCGTACAATATATGAGCAAAGCTCAAATGGAAAAGAGCATAGAGCGTACCCGCAAATTAATGCAGGAGGCCGCCAAAAAACTGGAATTTATCGAAGCTGCCCAATATCGGAATGAGCTGCTGAAACTGGAAGATTTGATGAAAGAAAAGTGGGGATAAACGGCTTATAAATATCAATAAATCTATAAGAAACCCGAGCTTTTGCTAATTAGTGTTATAAAAACACCTATTTAAGAGAAATAATTTGCAGATTTCGCAAAAGCCCGTATCTTTGCACTGTGTTTTTCATAGTATTAGATTTAAGGTTAACAAAGGTTGGAGCAAGGCGTTGCTCCTTTTTTTTATGCCCATACCCCATCTTAGCATCTTCCAATCCTACAAAAATACCCCTTGAAATCTTATCAAAGGGCATTTTTTATCTACACTCTATCTATAATTAAAGCGCTTTTTCAATAGCCTGTTTAATGAGTGCTTCCATGATATCATATCCTTCTCCTGTAGGATGTACCCCATCTTTCGTATATTGAGGATTCAAGGCCTTATTCTCGCCCACCACCATTGGCTGATAATAATTCACAAACGGAATTTTATTAGCTTTGGCGTAAGCTTCTATGCGGGCATTCAATGACTGAATCTTTTGAGGAGCATCTTTAATCTCCCGTCTCCACGGAAATTCAGCAGCCGGCAATACTGAAGTCAGAATCACTTTGATTTTATTTGCCTTCGCCAGTTCTGCCATAGATGCAATATTTCCGAATGTATAATCTTCATTATAAGCACCTGTATTTTCGGCTACATCATTTGTTCCTGCATTAATGACAACCAATGCCGGAGAAAGATTGATCACATCTTCCCTAAAACGAAGTAAAAACTGATAGGACGTCTGGCCACTGATACCACGACCGATATATCCATTTGTTTTGAAGAAATCAGGATGTGTCCTCACCCATCCTTCCGTAATGGAATTGCCCATAAAGACCACTCTTTTTTCCTTCTTTACAGGTTGTGCAAGTGCTGCATTCTCTGTCGCATAACGCTTGTAATTAGCGAACTCATGTTTCTGTGCATAGGTCTCTCCTACTGAGAAACTCAAACAAACGATGGCCAACAACATCCATTGACCCAGTCTTTTCTTTTTCATATACGTATATAAAGATTAGTAATTCAAATTGGTTGCAAAGATAAAAAAACTCTTTATATGAACGATCAAATACCGAATATCCGTTAAGCGGAAAGGGGAAATTCTTAATCTATGTTATATAACATAAGATTTTTCTTGGTTAATTTGCAAAGTTCACAGAAGTCCGTATCTTTGCAACGTGTTTTTCATAGTATTAGATTTAAGGTTAACAAAGGTTGGAGCAAGGCGTTGCTCCTTTTTTTATGCCTATACGCTTGGTTTCCTGAAAAAGAATGGTATTTTTGTGAATCTTAATACCCTAAAAAAACACTGTCATGAAAAAGCTCATTACTCTTTTATTTATAAGCATACTTAGCCTTCAGGTTTATTGTTCCGCACAAGAAATATTAAAAGTGGATTATCCGGCCATCAAAGAGTACGTAACTAATCACAATACGGAGTTTCAAAAGCTCATGCAACGTTTTGAAGAAAATGATACTTTACTCACCCGGCAAGATCATGCCATGCTATATTACGGGTATTCATTCACACCAGCTTACAAAGGAAGTATGGATGATTTTCAGGATTTCCGAAAGTTGATTAAAGAAGAAAAGTATGAAGATGCTTATAATATCGGCAAAGAACTACTAAAAAAGAATCCGGTATCTCTCCAATTACTATATAATATGTACGGAATAGCCGGTTTGCTCCAGAAAGATATCCGGGAAATAAAACACTATTCAAAAAGATACGCAGCCTTGCTTACTATGATTGCGCTTACAGGTGACGGTACAAGCGAAGAAACCGCATTTAAGGTTATCTGCGTAAATGACGAATACCAACTGCTGAACATGTTATTCAAAATGGAAAACATGAAAGGTCAATCGCTAGTCAATAAATGTGATCTGATAGAGTTTGATAAATGCCAGTACTATGAAGGAAATCAAATGTATTTCGACATTAGCCGTTCCCTTGATTATATGAGTGAATTATTCGGAAAATGAAAAAAAAGCTATTCTATATCACACTGATAATTGCCATACTTTGTGTTATCAGTATCTTTATCTGCGACTGGACCATCAAGAAGAATGCAGCCTCCTGCATCTATACTGAAATCAGTGATATTCCTGCAAACAATGTAGGTCTGCTTCTCGGCACCTCTCCTAAGCTGAAAAGCGGAAATAACAATTTATATTTTGACTATCGCATTGATGCGGCGGTTGAACTGTACAAGGCAGGCAAAATTAATTATATTCTTATCAGTGGAGATAATCGCAAAGAAGATTACAACGAACCGGAAGAAATGAAGAAAGCGCTTATGCAAAAAGGTGTTCCTGAAAAGTCTATCTATTTAGATTATGCCGGTTTTCGTACCCTTGACTCTGTTGTGCGTGCTAAAGAAGTATTCGGTCAGACCCGTCTGACCATCATTTCTCAACGATTTCACAATGAGCGGGCTATTTATCTTGCCGAAAAGAATGGGATTACCGCCATCGGTTTTAATGCCAGGGATGTAGACGTCTATGCAGGATTGAAAACCAATATCAGAGAATTATTTGCAAGGGTCAAGATGTTTATCGATTTAGCGATAGATAAGCAACCGCATTTCCTGGGAGAAAAGTACAAACTGCCATCCGGCAAATAAGAAAATATCAAAAACAAAAAGTTATTGAAAAATTTATGGAACAACAACCTCAACTCAATGATCACAACAAACAGGAGTATCCTCCTATGCATACAGCAGAGCATTTACTAAATGCCACTATGGTAAAAACTTTCGGTTGCCCTCGCTCAAGAAATGCCCATATAGAAAGGAAAAAGAGTAAGTGCGACTATATTCTTCCTACTTGTCCTACAGATGCGGAGATACAAGCGATAGAAGATAAGGTAAACGAAGTTATCAGTCAAAATCTGCCCGTAACTGTTGAATTTATGACTCATGAGCAAGCTAAAGGCATCGTAGATCTGAGCAAACTTCCTGCTGACGCCAGTGAGACTCTTCGCATTATACGCATAGGAGATTATGACGCCTGTGCCTGTATAGGGTTACATGTATCCAATACCTCAGAGGTAGGAACTTTCAAAATCATCAGTCATGATTATAATGAAGAAAGGCAAACTTTAAGGTTAAGATTCAAACTCATTGAAAAAAAATAGATTATCAAATTAATATCTATATTATATAAAATAAACATACTTCGGTTACATTTTGTCACCAAACAGGCAAAATTGGCATTATTAAAATGACAAATAGACATTTTCAATCTCAGTTTTCCTTTGGCATAAGGTTTGCACTAATAGCAGTGAACAACGGTTCAAAAGCAGACGGCAAGAGTCGGGATACCCCCCTCTGCGGAAAGCAGCGAACCGAAATTCAAGAGTGAATAAACCGAATGTTTAACTAAAAGATAGGAGACTAAGATTATGATGCCTGTTAGAAGAACTCAAAGTTGGTTACCAAGTATTTTTAACGATTTCTTTGATAACGATTGGATGGTAAAAGCAAATGCAACTGCACCTGCAATCAATGTTTTTGAAACAGAAAAAGAATACAAAGTTGAACTGGCTGCTCCGGGAATGACAAAAGAGGACTTCAATGTTCGCATTGATGAAGACAACAACCTCGTTATCTCTATGGAGAAGAAGACTGAAAACAAAGAAGAGAAGAAAGAAGGTCGCTATCTACGTCGCGAATTCTCTTATTCTAAGTTTCAGCAGACGATGATTCTGCCGGATAATGTAGATAAAGAAAAAATTTCTGCCGCAGTAGAAAACGGAGTTTTGAGCGTCCAACTTCCTAAGATTTCTGAAGAAGAAGTGAAGAAGGCCGAAAAGCAAATCGAAGTAAAATAATACAGTAACCACGATTCATCCCAAGGGGTGAAAACAATAATAAAAACAGCTCTTTTCCAACCAATAAGGATAAGAGCTGTTTTTTATATAATCAAATTCTCAATTATTGATTTTTCCGATAACTGATCACCGCCCAGGTATTGAAACCCAGTGCAAAAAGAAGCAGGACTCCTATTTCAGGCAGCAGTTCCAACAAGCTGCTTCCTTTGAGGTATACCATACGCATTCCTTCCATAAAGTACTTCAAAGGATTGAAATAAGTAATCACCTGTGCCCATTCAGGCATACTGCTCACCGGAGTGAATAATCCGCTCATCAACATCAGAATCAGCATAAAAAAGAACATTACAAACATAGACTGCTGCATAGTTGCCGAATAATTGGATATAACGAGCCCGAAACCGGACATAACGAATACAAACAAAATCGCCAAAAAATAAATCACGATGAAATGCCCTACAGGAGTTATTCCATAAAGCAGCCAGGCTAACAAAAAGCACAAAGTCAATACGATAAAGCCTGTGATCCAGTAAGGTAAAAGTTTAGCCAGAATAAAAGTAAATTTCGGTACGGGAGTCACATTAATCTGTTCGATCGTTCCTACCTCCTTCTCACTAACCACATTCAGGGCAGGCAAAAATCCGCATATCAAAGTCAACAACATTCCCATCAAAGCAGGAATCATATAAAGTTTATAATTCAGATTCGGGTTAAATAATCCCTGCGTATCGATACGAATGGAAGGGGCACTGCCCGACGCAGATATGGCATCAGGATATTCTGCACGTAACTCGGCTGCATAGTTCTTGATAATAGTGCCCAGATAAGCACTGCCTAGCCCTCCTTTCGTTCCATTTACCGAATTGGCTGCAATCAGTATATGGGCTTCTCCTTTGTTCATCCAGTCCCGCTCCAGGTGCTTGGGGATCTCCATTATAATATCCGCTGTTCCCAGTTCAATATTCCGTAATCCATCCTCATAAGATGCCGGCACTTCCGTCAGACGGAAATAGGTAGAAGCCGCAATCTTATTCACCAGCCGCTGAGAAATCACCGAATGATCGTTGTCTACAATATTCAGCTGGATATTCTTTATTTCCAGATTCACAGCCCATGGCATCAGCAACATGATCATGCAGGGAAAGATAAGAATCAATCTCGGCAGGAACGAATTGCGAAGCAACTGTTTAAACTCTTTTTCTATCAGAAATTTTATCATAATAAATTCCTTTATTCCAGTCGATATTTAAATTTCCTGATACTGATGGTAATAAGCACTACTGCCATCAGCAACAAAATACCAATCTCTTTAAGTACCAGCACAACCGGCACTCCTTCAATCATCAGTTTGCGCACAGCCTGAATATACCAGCGGGCGGGAATAATGTCCGATATAACCCGGAGAATCACCGGCATACTTTCTACCGGAAAAATCATTCCGGACAAAACCATGGTGGGCATCATCAATATCATTCCGGATGCCAGCATGGCCGCCACCTGTGTACTTGTCACGGAAGAAATCAGCAAACCCAAAGCCAACGACACGAAAATAAAGAGCAAAGACACCATCACCAACCAGAACAAACTCCCCACTACCGGCACATCCAGTACAAAGACTGAAAGCAGCAAAATGGTTGTCAGATTGACAAAAGATAAAACAAAGTAAGGTACCGCCTTGGCCAGCACGATAAACAATGGTCTTACCGGAGATACCAGCAATACTTCCATCGTGCCCGTCTCCTTTTCACGAACAATGGAAATAGAGGTCATCATCGCACAAATCAGCATTAAAATCAGCCCCATGACTCCGGGCACAAAGTTGTAGGCACTCTTCATCTGCGGATTATACAGCAATTTGACATCCGGAGTCAAACGCGAAACGAACACATTGGGAGGCAACATCTCCTGTCCTGCCGAAGAAACAATGCTGACTGCATAATTACTCTGCGAGGTAGACATATTGGGATCGGTTGCATCGACTATCAGCTGCACACGGGCATCCCCCGTATAAAGTCCGTCGGCAAAACGCTCTCCAAATACAATTGCCATATCGATCTTATTTTTCCGGAAGGCAGTTTCCATCTCCTGTGGAGAATGAAAACGGGTGGTAACCGTGAAATATTCACTCGCATCCAACCGGTCTATAATTTTCCTTGTCACCACATCATTCGAAGGATCAAGAACTGCCAGCCGGACATTCTTCACTTCCGTACTGATAGCAAACCCAAACAGAATAATCTGCACGACCGGCATTCCCAACAGGATCAGCATAGTACGCCGGTCACGGAAAATATGATAAAATTCTTTCTTTACGAAAGCAATAAATTGTTTCATAATCAATCCGCTTTACGCACCGCATGGCGGGCAAGTTGTTGAAACACATCATCCATTGTCTCCACACCAAACTGTTCTTTCAGCCGGGCCGGCGTATCCAGTGCCTTGATCTGGCCGTCCACCATAATCGATATCCGGTTGCAATATTCCGCTTCATCCATATAGTGTGTGGTAACAAATACAGTGATTCCACGATCGGCAGCCTGATAAATCAGCTCCCAGAACTGCCTGCGAGTAGCAGGATCAACTCCTCCGGTCGGTTCATCAAGGAAGACTATTTTCGGCTCATGGAAGATAGAGACAGAAAAGGCCAGTTTCTGTTTCCAACCTAAAGGAAGGTTTTTCACCAACGTATCTCGTTCGTCTGCAAATCCCAGGCGTTCTAACAATTCATCTGTCTTTTCTTCAATCTCCATCTCCTTCATCCCATAAATTCCGGCAAAGAGACGGATATTCTCCCAGACTTTAAGATCCTCATACAAAGAGAATTTCTGACTCATATATCCGATATGCCTTTTGACTTGTTCGGCTTCCCGAAAGATGTCATAGCCTGCCACCTTTCCTACTCCCGAAGTCGGACGGCTCAATCCGCAAAGCATACGCATCGCAGTCGTCTTACCTGCTCCATTGGCTCCAAGAAAACCGAAAATTTCTCCCCGCTGCACTTGAAAAGAGATATGATCGACTGCCGTAAAATGTCCGAAGGATTTGGTCAGCTGCTCCACCTCGATAACAGGAGCTGCCATCTGTTGCGCCTCCTCCCGTTCCAAGGGTGGCGGACAAAGAATGGAAGCAAACTTCTGAAGAATCCGTTCGGGCGTATCGATTCCGTGCACCTGTCCGTGATTAATAAAAGCAATCCGGTCGCATTGACGAGCCTCATCCATAATAGGAGTGGAAACAATGATCGTAATCCCCTGTTTTCTCAAATTACGGAGCATCTGCCAAAATTCTTTTCGAGACACAGGATCTACACCCGTAGTCGGTTCATCCAGAAATAAAATATCAGGTTTATGAATCAGGGAACAGCTCAATGCCAGCTTCTGCTTCATACCTCCCGACAAAGCGCCTGCCCTTCTTTTTTTAAAAGGCTCGATCTGCTGATAAATATCTTTAATCAAATCATAGTTTTCCTGTATCGACGTATGAAATACCGTAGCAAAAAATTCCAGATTCTCTTCTACGGAAAGGTCCTGATAAAGCGAGAACCGTCCGGGCATATATCCTACTTTCGTACGAATCTGCTTGTAATCCGTCACCACATCCAGTCTGTTGACAGTTGCCGTACCTTTATCAGCCAACAGTAAAGTGGTCAGGATGCGGAATAAGGTACTCTTCCCCGCCCCGTCAGGACCGATCAACCCGAAAATTTCTCCCTGCTCTACCGCAAAAGAAACCTCTTTCAGTGCCTCTACTTTCCCGTAGCTCTTGCTAATTTCCTTTACAACGACTATGGGTTCTCCTTTTTCCATACCACACCTCCATACATACCAATCTTCAACGAACCGTCATTTTTCACGGCAATCTTCACTGCGTATACCAGATTGGCACGTTCATTTTTAGTCAGAATCGTTTTGGGGGTAAACTCCGAACGGTCCGAAATCCAAGTGACCACACCGGGATAGGCTTTCTGTTCCGAATTTCCATAATCGGAATACACCGTCACTTCATCCCCTAATTTCACTTGGGACAATTGCTCTGAAGTAATATAAGCCCGCAAATACATCCGGTCTACCTCACCCACTTTAAACAACGGTTTGCCAACGGATGCCAGTTCTCCCGCTTCCGCATATTTTGCCAGTACCGTACCTTCAATAGGTGACTGAATATGGCACTTGTTCAACTGGTCTTCCACCTGTGCCACTTGTATACCGACCGAATTTCCCTGTTCCGTCAGACTGTTCGTACTCTTCATCAATGAGGATTCCTGAGCAATCAACTGCCGCTGAAGCAAGGTTACCTGTGCATCCCAGTCATCCAGTTGTTTCTGATTGGCAGCTCCGGCAGCAAGCAGGTTCTCTACCCGCTTCTTTTCCCTTTGCGCTGTAGTAATTTGCTGTTTGGTAGCGGCTATCTGTTTGGCCAGATCGGGGCGCTGGCTTTCCACCGATTTCATGTTTGCTTCCAGTTGCAACTTTTTCAGATATAACTGGACAGTATCTACCAGCCCGACTTCTTCGCCGGCTTTCAATCTTGTTCCTTCTTCCACTTCCAGTTGCAGCAGTTTTCCCGCTGCTTCGGCGGAAACGATCACTTCCGTAGCTTCAAAGGTTCCTGTTGCATCATAATCGGGCGTTCCGTTTCCACAGGCAGAAAGCATCCATACTGCCATCCCGTATATTCCTATTTTCGTCATTCGTTTCATTTCTGACAGATTTTTATTAATGATTAGTAGTATATTTCAATTGATAGATACCCATCAACCGTTGAATCTCATGCATTGCCTTCGCCTGACGGGCAAGACTCTCATTCGTGAGTTCTCTGAGCATTTCTGTTACTGTCAACGTACCATTCGCAACTTTGGCTTCCGCAGCCCGACGAATATTCGTACGCAACCGGATAATTTCATCATCATCCTGCATCTGCTTCTCCAACGAACGGACAGACTGATCCTGCTGCGTCATTTCCAGTCTCGTATTAAAAAGAAACACATCCCGATTGCTGTCCAGTTGCTGCCGTTTGTTTTCAATCACCCGACGGTCATTCTTCAACGTATACAGACTTCCGAAATTCCATGAAAGCCGGACACCTGCAATATAATAAGGAGAAAATTCATTCTTCAGCATATTTAATCCCGGATTACCGTAAGCTCCCTGCACAAACAATCCGAAATGAGGAAGATGGCGCACATTCAAGGCTTTCTCTTGTACCTGCAAACCGGCTCCCTGTGCGTCAAACCACGACAGTTCCGGTCGGCGAATCTCACTGACAGCCAACAGTTCGTTTTGAGGAACAGGCTTCTCCAATACTGTCTCCGTCGAAAGCACCTCTCCCATCAATAACGAAAGCATCTTCAAATAAGCCATACGGGAAGAAGTCAGTTCCACTCTCTTCTGGCGGGTATTCAATTGCTCCACTTTCACAGCATCCAGATCGGCCTGATTGGCTATTCCATTGTCCACATAAGCTGTAATCTGACGGAAGTTCCGTCCCAGTTCATCTTGCAGCAAGGCATTCTGAGCCAACTGCTCATCCAACATAAGAATTCCAAAATACAAATCATTCACACGGCCATTCAACGCATACATATCGACGTTCAACTTTTCCCTGTCAATCTCCGCTTCCGCCGTAGCCTTTTTCTTCTGCATCCGGATTCCTCCGCCATCCCATATCTGTTGCTGTAACTCCAGCATCACCTGATACTGGTCTTTGGCCATCCCTTTGATATCCACACCGGGAATGGCAATGGGTAACTCCGTCACATCACTTTGATAAGACGCCTTTGCCGAAAGAGCAAACTGAGGCAAGTATCCCCTCGCCGCATTTTCCAGATTATATTCTTTCGTCTTCTCCACTAAATCATATTGACGCACCAACGGATAGTTATCCTGCGTTTTTTGCTGACATTCTTCTAGTGTTATATGCCCGGTCTGCCCATACATTCCGGGCATGAACAGTAAAAGCGAAAGACTAAAAATAATTCTTTTCATACGCATTTTTTCTATGAATTCTTCAAAAGACAAAGATAGACCTTTAAGTAATAGTTTCACATTCTGATAGTTGGAAAATATGTCCCAATAGTTCGATTCATCCTAAAAAAAGAGAAGATTCAAGGGCTATTTCTTATCTTTGCCGGAAAAGAACTGAGAAAATGGAACAGAAGAAACCGATGGAATTAGGCCTCCAACTGTTGAAGGATATAAATATAGTACGTCACAACGAATTTCGCTTCATCAATGCCGAATTCGGATTTGTGACAAGTTTCTCTAAAATGGAAACGACTATCTTCAGTGTCGGACAACCGTACCGGCTACAGGAAGGCCGTATTGCTATTGTCACTAATGGCTCGGCACGTGTTTTAATCAATCTGATCGAATATATTTTCCTGCCTGACCATATATCCCTGATAGCTCCCAACTCTATCATACAAATCATAGAAGTATCTCACGATTTTGATGCTCACATGATGGCAGTAGACCTGAACTTTCTGCCGATATCCGGAAAGGAAGAATTCTTCACCCATTTCCTCCAACAAAAGAAAAATCTCCTATTTCCACTGTCTACCGAAGAACAAATACAGATAGAGAATTTTGTGACGGTCATGTGGAGTGTATTGCAAGAACCTGTATTCAGAAAAGAGGTCATTCAGCATTTACTGGTAGGATTACTATATAATATAGAGTATATAGCCAAAAGCAAAGGGCAGGCCGAACTCAGTCCATTAACCCATCAAAACGATATTTTTCAGCGCTTCATTTCTTTGGTCAACACCTATAGCAAGACAGAACGGAATGTCAGTTTCTATGCGGATAAACTTTGTCTCACTCCCCGTTATCTGAACACTGTAATCCGGCAAACCAGCCAGCAAACAGTAATGGACTGGATAAACCAGTCCATTATACTAGAGGCTAAAGTATTGCTAAAACATAGCAACCGCCTTGTTTATCAGATATCAGATGAATTAAACTTTCCCAATCCGTCTTTCTTCAGCAAGTTTTTCAAACGAATGACCGGAATGACGCCTCAGGAATATCAAAAGAATTAAGGATTACTTTGAAAACGCCTTTATCCGCTGTTCTTCATCCAGTTTACAAATCAACAGTGTATTATCTTTTTCAGCAATGATATATCCATCCAGACCCTGAATAACGACCCGTTTCTCTTCACTGGTATGTACGATGCAGTTCTTGCTTTCGTACAAACGGACATCGGCCCCTACCGTAGCATTTCCGGATTTATCTTGTGGCAACAGTCCGCGGAGCGCTCCCCATGTTCCCAGGTCCGACCAGCCGAAAGAAGCCGGAAGAACATATATTTCCTGTGCTTTTTCCATTACGGCATAGTCTATGGAAATAGCTTCGCAGGTTGGGAACAGCTTTTTAATCGTTTCATTTTCCTTCTCCGTATAGAAATCGGGGAAAATACGATCGAAGATCTGCGCTATGCCCGGAGCATATACACGCATCACGGAAGTGATAGTACGCACATTCCATACAAAAATTCCTGCATTCCAGAAGTAATTACCCTCGGCCAGATATCTGTCGGCAGTCTCCCTGTCCGGTTTTTCCTTGAATGCATCTACCGTAAAAATCTCCTTATCAGTCATGATCTGATCTCCGGCAGCAATGTATCCATATCCGGTTTCCGGACGAGTCGGTCTGATACCCAGCGTTACGATAGCACTGCTGTTGTCAGTAAAACGAAGTGCTTTCTCTACTACCCGGCGGAATTCTCCCGTATCGATAACCAATGCATCCGACGGAGTCACCACCACATTGGCGTTCGGATGTTTTTTCTTGATTTTCCAGCAAGCATAGGCGATGCAGGGAGCAGTGTTTCGTGCACAAGGCTCTGCAAGGATATTGCTTTCAGGAATCTCCGGCAATTGCTCCCGGACGATATCAATATATTTCTCGGACGTTACTACCCACACATTTTCCCGTGGACAGACGCCATCAAAACGATCAGCGGTCAGTTGAATCAACGTACGCCCGCATCCCATTACATCAATAAATTGCTTGGGACATTCCGGTGTACTCATCGGCCAAAAACGACTACCGATGCCACCAGCCATAATTATGATATGATTATCCATGCTCATATTACTCCCCTGTTTTAGAATATTTGTGAAATAATTGCGCAATTTACACCAATTTGTCCAATCATGCAACTTTATAGACATTAAAAAAAATAGTGACACTATGCCATGCCTATAGTGACACCATCTCATGCTTATAGTGACACTATCCAAAAAACAGATATTCATAAAAAAAAGCCGCCCCCGAATACACGGGAACGACTTTTCCAACTTACTATATAACAACTTATTATATCTTACTTATACTCTTCCCAGCTCTTAATGGCAATATCATCAACGGTCATCGTACAGAAAGCATTGATAAATGCACTTGCCAGACGGGCGTTCGTTATCAACGGCACGTTCAGGTCGATAGCCGCGCGACGGATTTTATATCCATTATCCAGTTCTCCGGCAGTTAGGTTCTTCGGGATATTGACTACCATGTCAATTTCCTTATTATGAAGCATTTCCAATGCCTGAGGATGTCCTTCTTCACTCGGCCAGTAGACAAGCGTACTTTCAATGCCGTTCTCAGCAAAGGTTTTATGAGTACCACCGGTTGCAAAGAGTTTGTACCCCTTATTCACCAACATACGTGCCGCATCCATCATATCAGCCTTCTGTTTCATTGTACCCGTAGAAAGCAGGATGTTCTTTTTAGGAATACGGTAGCCAACAGACAGCATGGCTTTCAGTACGGCACAGGAAGTGTCACTTCCGATACAGCCGACCTCACCTGTAGAAGCCATATCCACTCCCAATACAGGGTCAGCCTTTTGCAAGCGGTTGAAAGAGAACTGCGAAGCCTTAATTCCCACATAGTCCAGTTCAAAGAGATTCTTTTCCGGTTTCTCCACAGGAAGACCCAGCATCACTTTGGTTGCCAGCTCAATGAAGTTTATCTTCAGCACTTTGCTGACAAACGGGAAAGAACGGCTGGCACGCAGATTACATTCGATTACCTTAATATCATTATCTTTTGCCAGGTATTGGATGTTGAACGGACCGGAAATATTCAATGCCTTGGCAATCTCACGGCTGATGCGTTTGATGCGACGGACAGTTTCCACATACAACTTCTGAGGCGGAAACTGAATAGTGGCATCACCGGAGTGTACACCGGCAAACTCAATATGTTCGCTGATTGCATAGGCTATGATTTCGCCATTCTGCGCCACAGCATCCATTTCTACCTCCTTCGCATGTTCGATAAACTGGCTTACTACCACCGGATGCTTCTTTGATACATTGGCAGCCAGTTTCAGGAAGCGTTCAAGCTCTTCCTGATTGGAGCAGACATTCATCGCAGCACCCGAAAGCACATAAGACGGACGAACAAGAACCGGGAAACCAACTTCATCGACAAACTCATTGATATCCTCCAGCGATGTCAACTCACGCCAGCGTGGCTGGTCTACACCGATACGGTCGAGCATTGCAGAGAACTTTTCACGGTCTTCGGCATTGTCGATGCTCTGAGCACTTGTTCCCAGTATGTGAATGTTCTGGGCATCCAGACGCAAGGCAAGGTTATTCGGAATCTGGCCACCGGTAGATACGATGACACCGTGCGGATTTTCCAGTTCAAGAATATCCATTACCCGTTCGAATGTCAGTTCGTCAAAGTAGAGACGGTCGCACATGTCATAGTCTGTAGATACCGTTTCCGGATTATAGTTGATCATAACACTGCGCCACCCTTCCTTGCGAATGGTATTCAGAGCCTGCACACCGCACCAGTCAAACTCTACAGAAGAACCGATACGGTAGGCACCGGAACCCAATACGACAATGGATTTATGGTCACCCAGATAATGTACATCGTTTGCCACTCCGCTATAGGTCAGATACAGATAATTGGTCTGCGCCGGATATTCGGCAGCCAGTGTATCGATCTGTTTTACCACCGGAAGGATACCGGCAGCCTTACGATACTTGCGGACATACAGGCTTCCATTTTCCATATCACCTTCATAACCGATAGCACGGGCAATCTGGAAATCGGAAAAGCCCTGTTGCTTCGCTTTTCTCAATTGACAATTGACAAATGACAATTGACAATTACCTTGCGGATCTTTGGTTGCAAGAACTTCTTTCTTCATTGTCAATTGTCCATTTTCAATTGTCAATTGCCGAAGCTCCTTGGAGGTTTGCATTATATTCATCAACTTCTGAAGGAACCATTTGTCAATCTTCGTCAGTTCATGCACCTGATCGATGGTGTATCCTGCACGGAAGGCTTTTGAGATCACAAAAATACGTTTATCGGTCGGTTCGCGCAGTGCTTTGTCAATATCAGGGATTACTAGTTCTTTGTTTTCCACGAATCCGTGCATTCCCTGTCCGATCATACGGAGGCCCTTCTGAATAGCTTCTTCAAAAGTACGTCCGATTGCCATCACTTCACCTACCGACTTCATGGAAGAACCCAGTTCCTTGTCTACACCATGGAATTTTCCCAAGTCCCAACGTGGAATCTTACATACCACATAGTCCAAAGCCGGTTCGAAGAAAGCAGAAGTAGTCTTTGTCACCGAGTTCTTCAAGTCGAAGAGTCCGTAGCCGAGTCCCAGTTTGGCAGCCACGAATGCCAACGGATATCCGGTTGCCTTAGAGGCCAGGGCCGAGGAACGGGAAAGACGGGCATTTACTTCGATGACGCGATAATCTTCCGATTCGGGGTCGAAAGCATACTGTACATTACATTCGCCGACAATACCGATGTGGCGGATAATACGGATAGCCAGTTCACGAAGTTTATGATATTCACTGTTGGTCAGTGTTTGAGACGGAGCAATAACGATAGACTCACCGGTATGAATCCCCAGTGGGTCAAAGTTCTCCATATTACAAACTGTAATACAGTTGTCGAAGCGGTCGCGGACGACTTCGTATTCGACTTCTTTCCACCCCCGAAGCGATTTTTCCACCAACACTTGCGGAGAAAAAGAAAAGGCCTTTTCTACCAGTACATCCAGTTGCTCTTCATTGTCACAGAAACCGGAGCCCAGACCACCCAGCGCATAAGCCGCACGGACAATGACCGGATATCCCAGTTCCTTCGCTGCACGACGGGCATCTTCCGCATTTTCTACAGCTTCACTTTTAATGGTCTTGACATTGATTTCGTTCAGTTTCTGTACAAAGAGTTCACGGTCTTCCGTATCCATAATGGCTTGTACGGGAGTACCGAGTACTTTTACATTATACTTTTCAAGGATTCCTTCTTTATATAAAGCAACTCCACAATTCAGCGCGGTCTGTCCGCCGAATGCCAGCATAATACCTTCCGGCTTTTCTTTCTGGATTACTTTCTCTACAAAATACGGAGTGACCGGAAGGAAGTAAATTTGATCTGCCACTCCTTCGGATGTCTGTACGGTAGCAATATTCGGATTGATAAGAATGGTTTCAATCCCTTCTTCTTTCAAGGCTTTGAGTGCCTGCGAACCGGAATAGTCAAACTCACCGGCTTCACCGATTTTCAAGGCACCGGAACCCAGCAGCAATACTTTCTTTATATTTTCTTTCATGATAGTCGGTTATTTAAGCAGGTTTACAAATTCATCGAACAGGAATTCCGTATCCGTAGGACCACTTGCAGCTTCGGGATGAAACTGTGCAGAGAACCAAGGATTTTTCTTGTGTTTGATTCCTTCGTTAGAACCATCATTCATATTGATGAACAGCGGTTCCCAATCTGCCCCCAGCGTATTATTGTCTACCGCATAACCATGATTCTGCGAAGTAATAAAACAACGTTCCGTACCCACCATGCGTACCGGCTGGTTGTGGCTACGGTGTCCATATTTAAGTTTGTAAATCTTTGCCCCTCCGGCTTTCGAGAGCAACTGGTTGCCCATGCAGATTCCAAAGATGGGAAGTTTCTCGTTCGCCATTGCCTTGCGGATATTCTGCACAGCTGCATCGCAGGTATCCGGGTCACCCGGGCCGTTGGAGATAAACAGTCCGTCAAATTCGAGTCCGTTAAAATCATAATCCCAAGGTACACGGATCACTTCTACACCACGCCTCAACAAGCAACGGATAATATTGGTTTTTACACCACAATCCACCAAAACAACCTTCTTTAATTGACAATTGACAGTTGACAATTGACAATTAAGCTGCGCGACGGACATGGTTAATGGAAAAGAACGGGATGTTCCATCGGGAAGATAGGAGATTATTTCTTTGCAGGAAACACGGTCTACGTAATTCACGGCAGCGTAATTGTCAATTGTCCATTGTCCATTGTCAATTTCATCGTCGAAGACGATACGTCCCATCATGACTCCGTGTTCACGAAGTATTTTGGTCAGTTCGCGCGTATCGATGCCTGTGATGCCCGGTACTTTCTCACGTTTCAGCCAGTCGCCAAGGCTTTCCACTGCGTTCCAGTGGCTGTACTCAGAAGAGTAGTCACTTACGATGATCGCTTCGGCATGAATCTTTTCACTTTCCATGAAAGTGGCGAGTCCGTTGGGTTCGATGGTAAAAGGAGGAACTCCGTAATTACCCACCAAAGGATAGGTAAGAGTCATCAACTGTCCGGCGTAGGAAGGGTCAGTAAGGCTCTCCGGATATCCGGTCATGGCGGTGTTGAAAACTACTTCGCCCGCCACCGGCTTCTCGTAGCCAAACGACTTACCGGAAAACCGGCTCCCGTCGTCAAGGATTAATGTCACATTTCTCATTCTTATTTTTGAATCGTTGTATGGTTGTTAGAATTGATACATCTGCTCAATGTAGTTGATAAATGCCTGATTCACCATTTTCACACCACCCGGCGTGGGATAGTTTCCACTGAAGTACCAGTCTCCCTGATGGTTCGGACAGGCTTCATGGAGTCCTTCCAACGGTTGGTAGACGATTTCCACTTTCGCTTTCGTTCCCTTCGGTGTCAGGAGTTCTACCATCTTGGCAGATATTTCTTCATCGGTGAACGGCGCATAGATATCCTTCACGTAATTCACCATTTGTTCTTTCGGCAATCCTACCTGATCTTTCGATTTCCGGTAGGCGGCAGCAATCACATCCTTCATATCCCGCTCTTTCAGGAGTTCGATGGCAGCTTTGAAAGCGATAAATTCGCTCATCTTCGCCATATCGATGCCGTAATAGTCCGGATAACGAACTTGTGGAGAAGAAGATACAATCACGATCTTCTTCGGACCAAGACGGTCGAGAATACCGATGATACTTTGCTTCAAGGTAGTACCACGCACAATGCTATCGTCGATAATCACAAGATTGTCGACACCGGAAACCAGACTTCCGTACGTGATGTCATATACGTGGGCAGCCAGGTCATTCCGACTGTTTCCCTCGGCAATGAATGTACGGAGCTTAATATCTTTGATGGCAACTTTTTCACTGCGGATACGGCGGGAAAGAATGACCTCCAGCTCTTCCATATTGGGATGATGCCCCAATGCCGCAATCTGCCGTACTTTCTCTTCATTCAGATAGTCATCCAGCCCTTGCAACATTCCGTAGAAGGCAACTTCGGCCGTATTCGGGATAAAGGAAAATACAGTATGGTCCAAGTCGTTATTAATGGCTTTCAGAATATTCGGAACCAGTTTTTCTCCCAAGAGTTTCCGTTCTTTATAGATATCTACATCGCTGCCACGGGAGAAGTAGATACGTTCGAACGAGCAGGCGTGCCGCTCGCGAGGCTTGTTGATTTGTGAAGTCCGCAGTCTGCCTTCTTTGCTGATCAGCAATGCCTGCCCGGGTTGCAGTTCCTTGATTTTTTCTACGGGAACATTCAAAGCAGTCTGAATCACCGGACGCTCGGAAGCCAGTACGGCTATTTCATCATCCTGATACCAGAAAGCGGGACGAATACCCCACGGATCACGGATAGCAAAAGATTCGCCGCTTCCGGTGAGGCCGCAGATCACATATCCCCCATCCCACTCACGGCTGGAAGTACGCAATACGTTGGCCAGTTCGATATGTTCTTCTATATAATGGGTGACTCCCATCCCTGTCAGTCCTTCGGCTTCAGCAAGGTTGAAGAGGCGTTCCACTTCACGGTCAAGACGATGCCCCACCTGTTCCAACATGATATAGGTATCGGCATACTTACGTGGATGCTGACCGATAGCGGTGATGCGGGCAAAGATTTCATCTACATTCGTCATATTGAAGTTTCCGCAGAGAGCCAGATTTTTGGCACGCCAGTTGTTTCTTCTTAAAAACGGATGTACGTACGAGATTCCGGATTTTCCGGTAGTAGAATAACGCAGATGCCCCATATATACTTCACCCGCAAAGGGCAAAGTACGTTTGGCAAATGCCGCATCATGCAACTGTTCGGGAGTGAGGTCCTTGAAGTTTCTCTGTACAGCTTCGAAGATTTCGGTGATGGCACCGGAACCTAACGCGCGTTCGCGAAACATATATTCCTCACCCGGATTTGCTTCCAGCTTCACGCATGCCAGTCCTGCCCCTTCCTGCCCCCGGTTATGCTGTTTCTCCATCAACAGATAGAGCTTGTTGAGACCGTACATCCATGTTCCGTACTTTTTCTCGTAATACTCCAGGGGTTGGAGCAGGCGTATCATGGCAACGCCACATTCATGTTTCAATTGTTCCATTAATCTATCTCTTACTATTTGACTATTTACATTTTAAACTACTCGACTGTTACCGACTTAGCCAAATTTCTAGGTTGGTCTACATCCATCCCCTTACATACCGCAATATGATAAGCAAGCAACTGGAGAGGTACCGTAGTAATTAACGGATCAAGGCACTCGATTGTTTCCGGAAGTTCGATACTGCAATCGGCTATTTTACTGATCACCGTATCGCCCTTGGTTACAAATGCAATCACCTTTCCTTTTCGTGCCTTGATTTCCTGAATATTGCTAAGTACTTTCTCATACAACCCGTTTTGGGTAGCAATGACTACTACCGGCATTTCGGCATCAATCAGGGCTATCGGTCCGTGCTTCATTTCGGCAGCCGGATAACCTTCGGCGTGAATATACGATATTTCTTTCAATTTCAATGCACCTTCCAAAGCAACCGGATAACTATATCCGCGTCCGAGGTAAATAAAGTTATGCGCATAGGTGAAAGTTTTCGACAGTTCCGCCAGCTTATCATTCAGTTTCAATACTTCCTTCATTTTGCCGGGAATGCTATTCAATTCCCGTACAATGTTCAGGTATTGTGTCTCGTCTATCGTACCTTTCTCCCGGGCGAGAGTCAATGCCAACATGGTCAGCACAGTCACCTGTCCGGTAAATGCTTTGGTCGATGCCACTCCGATTTCCGGTCCGACGTGGATGTACGACCCCGTATGCGTAGCGCGGGGGATGGAGGAACCAATCGCATTACAGATACCATATATAAATGCACCCCGACTTTTTGCCAGTTCCACTGCCGCCAGCGTATCCGCCGTTTCTCCACTTTGAGAAATGGCAATCACCACATCGTGCTCATCGATCACCGGATCACGGTAACGAAATTCGGAGGCATACTCCACTTCTACCGGAATACGGCAGAAACTTTCAATCAGATGCTTTCCGATCAATCCCGCATGCCACGAAGTACCGCAAGCCACAATAATAAAGCGTTTGGCGTTCAGCAACTTTTCTTTATAGTCTATTACTGCCGAAAGCACCACATTATTGGCTTCCACATTGATACGTCCGCGCATACAATCGTGAATACAGTCCGGCTGCTCAAAAATCTCCTTCAACATGAAATGCGGATAACCGCCTTTTTCCAGCTGACCAAGCTTCAATTCTACTTTTTTCACTTCGGGAGTCATCTCCACATTGCTGAGATTGACTACCTTCAATTCTTTTCCCCGATTGATCACCGCTATCTCACCATCTTCGAGATACACCACCTTATCTGTATATTCTACAATCGGTGTGGCATCCGAAGCAAGGAAAAACTCATCTTCACCAATACCTACCACCAGCGGACTGCTTTTTCGAGCCGCAATGATTTCTTCCGGATGTTCTTTATCAAGAATCGCAATCGCATAAGCACCAATCACTTCATTCAAAGCCAACTGAACGGCAGTAAGCAGATCGACCTGATTGGCAACTTTCATATATTCGATTAATTGAACGAGCACCTCAGTATCAGTACTACTTTTAAAGACGTAACCTTTGGCTTGGAGTTTTTCTTTGAGAACGGCGTAATTTTCAATGATACCGTTATGAATGAGAGCGAGTTTTTCGGAAGAAGAGTAATGAGGATGAGCATTAACGGAACAAGGTTCCCCGTGAGTAGCCCAACGGGTATGGGCAATTCCGACTGTACCGGAAATATCTTTTTGTGTGACGAAATTTTCAAGTTCGGAGACTTTCCCTTTCGTCTTGTACACATTTAACTGTTGGTTATCACTGATCAATGCTACCCCTGCACTGTCATATCCACGATACTCCAGTCGCTTCAGCCCTTTAATAAGGATGGGGTAGGCTTTTCTTTTACCAATATAGCCTACTATTCCACACATATTATGATATTTTTATTTCGGGTGCAAATATACACATTCAAAATGACACAAAGATAACTTTTTCAATATTTATTTGACATAAGCACATAAAAAAGTTACAAACACATCAAAACGTTAAATAATATATTATTTTAAGCTCAAAAAGAAACAAATTACAATCAAAACAAAATAAAACCGGACAGACTGATAAATTATAAGCAAATCAGAGCATTTTGATTACAAATTAAAAGAATAAAGAAAAGGTATCTTATTTTGTGTCACACAAAATAAGCAATACACTATCATTATGAAATTAAATTCCTAACTTTGCCAAACAATTTGATACATCAAACAGGTATTATCATACAATAAAGCTAAAAAGAATGAAGAAACAAGAACTTTTTAACAACGCAACAGGAAAAATCCCCTACCAACGACAGCCCGGACAAATGGGCTTGTATGATGCGGCATACGAACACGATGCCTGCGGGGTTGGTATGCTGGTGAACATTCACGGAGAAAAGTCACATGACATTGTTGAGTCGGCTTTAAAGGTATTAGAGAATATGCGTCACCGTGGCGCTGAGGGGGCGGATAACAAAACCGGCGACGGTGCAGGTATTATGTTACAGATTCCACATGAGTTTATTTTACTGCAAGGCATCCCCGTACCCGAAAAGGGACGGTACGGCACCGGTCTGCTTTTTCTACCGAAAAACGAGAAAGATCAGGCAGCTATTTTTAGTATCATTATTGAAGAAATAGAAAAAGAGGGACTTACATTGATGCATCTGCGCAATGTACCCACCTGTCCGGAAATTCTAGGTGAAGCGGCTCTGGCTAACGAACCGGATATCAAGCAGGTCTTTATTACCGGTTTTACGGAAACGGAAACCGCCGACCGCAAACTGTATCTGATTCGCAAACGGATAGAGAATAAAGTCAGATTGTCAGCTATTCCGACAAGAAACGATTTTTATGTCGTTTCGCTCTCGACCAAAAGTATTATATATAAAGGTATGCTCTCGTCATTGCAGCTACGCAACTACTATCCTGATCTGACGAATAGCTACTTCACCAGCGGCTTGGCTCTGGTACACTCCCGTTTCAGCACCAACACTTTTCCGACATGGGGACTAGCACAACCTTTCCGCCTGCTGGCGCACAACGGTGAAATCAATACCATTCGTGGCAACCGCGGATGGATGGAAGCCCGTGAAAGCGTACTCTCCACTCCTATGCTGGGAGATATCAAAGAAATACGCCCGATCATACAGCCGGGTATGAGCGACAGTGCTTCTCTGGACAATGTGCTGGAATTTCTGGTCATGTCAGGATTAAGTCTGCCTCATGCAATGGCTATGCTCGTACCGGAATCTTTCAACGAGAAGAATCCGATCAGTGAAGACCTGAAAGCATTCTATGAATACCATTCTATCCTGATGGAACCTTGGGACGGACCGGCAGCCTTGCTTTTCAGCGACGGACGATTTGCAGGTGGTATGCTCGACCGCAACGGCCTGCGCCCTGCCCGCTATCTGATCACTAAAAACGATACGATGGTAGTGGCATCCGAAGTGGGCGTAATGGACTTTGAACCGGGAGATATCAAGGAAAAAGGGCGCCTGCAACCGGGCAAGATTCTATTGATCGATACAGAGAAAGGAGAAATCTACTATGACGGCGAATTGAAGAAACAACTGGCCGAAGCGAAGCCTTACCGTACATGGCTATCGACTAACCGTATCGAACTGGATGAACTGAAAAGCGGTCGTAAAGTGCCTCATCACGTAGAAAACTATGACCAGATGCTCCGTACTTTCGGCTATTCAAAAGAAGATATCGAACGGCTGATTATGCCAATGGCGAGCGCGGGTGCCGAACCCATCCACTCAATGGGTAATGATACGCCACTGGCTGTACTTTCCGATAAACCACAGCTACTCTACAACTATTTCCGCCAGCAATTCGCACAGGTTACGAATCCGCCGATCGACCCGCTACGCGAAGAACTGGTAATGTCTTTGACGGAATATATCGGAGCGGTAGGCATGAATATCCTGACTCCCAGCGAGAGTCATTGTAAAATGGTACGTCTGAATCATCCGATTTTAAGCAATACACAGCTGGATATTCTTTGCAATATCCGCTACAAGGGCTTTAAGACTGTAAAACTACCGATGCTGTTTGAAGTATCCAAAGGGAAAGCCGGATTACAGGAATCACTGAACAACCTTTGCAAAATGGCGGAGGAATCAGTTACGGACGGAGCAAACTACATTGTACTGACCGACCGTGACGTGGATGCAACTCATGCCGTTATCCCTTCATTACTGGCAGTAAGTGCCGTGCATCACCATCTGATATCTGTCGGCAAACGTGTGCAGACAGCATTGATTGTAGAGAGCGGAGAAATGCGTGAAGTAATGCACGCCGCTTTACTACTCGGTTTTGGAGCCAGTGCACTGAACCCGTATATGGCATTTGCCATCCTCGACAAGCTGGTAAAAGAGAAAGATATTCAACTGGACTATGCTACCGCTGAGAAAAACTATATCAAATCTATCTGCAAAGGTCTGTTCAAAATCATGAGTAAGATGGGGATTTCCACTATCCGCTCTTATCGCGGTGCAAAGATTTTCGAAGCTGTCGGACTCAGCGAAGAGTTGAGCAAGGCTTATTTCGGCGGACTCGGTTCCCCCATCGGAGGTATCCGCCTGGAGGAAGTGGCAAGAGACGCAATCGCTTTCCACGATGAAGGAGTTGAAGGAATGGAAAATGGAGAATTGAAAATGGAAAATGAAGCACCGCACGGCAACTCTCAATTTTCAACTTTCAATTTTCCATTATTAAAGAACAACGGACTGTATGCCTTCCGAAAGGACGGAGAGAAACATGCGTGGAACCCGGAAACCATCAGTACATTGCAACTTGCCACCCGCTTGGGCAGCTACAAGAAATTCAAAGAGTTCACTCATTTGGTAGACAATAAGGAGAAACCTATTTTCCTGCGTGACTTCTTAGGATTCCGTCGCAATCCTATATCTATCGAAAAGGTAGAACCGGTAGAGAATATTCTCCGTCGTTTTGTGACGGGTGCCATGTCTTTCGGATCTATCAGCAAGGAAGCTCATGAAGCAATGGCGATTGCCATGAATACCATTCACGGACGCAGCAACACGGGTGAAGGTGGCGAAGATGCTTCCCGCTTCCACCCGCTGCCGGACGGTACTTCCATGCGAAGTGCCATCAAACAGGTAGCTTCCGGACGCTTCGGGGTCACCGCCGAATATCTGGTGAATGCCGATGAGATACAAATAAAAATAGCGCAGGGAGCTAAACCAGGGGAAGGCGGACAGCTTCCGGGATTCAAAGTGAACGACGTCATAGCCAAAACACGCCATTCCATTCCGGGGATCTCACTGATCTCTCCTCCTCCCCATCATGATATTTATTCGATTGAGGATTTGGCGCAATTGATATTTGACTTGAAAAACGTTAATCCACAAGCCAAAATCAGTGTCAAACTGGTAGCAGAAAGTGGCGTAGGTACCATTGCCGCAGGCGTGGCAAAAGCAAAAGCGGATTTGATTGTCATCTCCGGTGCCGAGGGTGGTACGGGAGCCTCTCCCGCTTCATCCATCCGTTACGCCGGTATTTCTCCTGAACTGGGACTGAGCGAGACACAGCAAACCTTGGTTCTGAACGGCCTGCGGGGACAAGTCGTCCTGCAAGCCGACGGCCAACTGAAAACCGGACGCGACATTATCTTAATGGCATTAATGGGCGCCGAAGAATATGGTTTCGCCACTTCCGCCCTGATCGTATTGGGATGTGTGATGATGCGCAAATGTCACCAGAATACTTGTCCGGTAGGAGTAGCCACGCAGAATGAGGAATTACGCAAACGCTTTCACGGGCGCAGCGAATATCTTATCAACTTTTTCACCTTCCTGGCACAGGAAGTCCGTGAATATCTGGCGGAAATGGGATTCACCAAAATGGATGATATTATCGGACGCACGGACTTGATTGAACGCAAATCCGACGAAAACGATCCGAATCCGAAGCACGCTCTGATTGACTTCACCAAGCTACTGGCACGTGTGGATAACAGTGCAGCCATCCGTCACGTCATTGATCAGGATCATGGTATTTCTACAGTGAAGGATGTGGCAATCATTGATGCTGCCCAAGAAGCGATAGAACACGAAAAAGAAGTTTCATTGGAATACACAATTGCCAATACGGACCGTGCGACAGGTGCCATGCTCTCCGGTGTCATTGCCAAAAAATACGGAGAGAAGGGATTGCCGGAACATACCCTGAATGTGAAATTCAAAGGCTCTGCGGGACAGTCATTCGGTGCCTTCCTCGTACCGGGAGTCAATTTCAAATTGGAAGGTGAAGCGAATGATTATTTGGGTAAAGGATTGAGCGGCGGACGCATTGCCGTATTACCGCCTATCCGCAGCAACTTCGAAGCCGAAAAGAACACGATTGCAGGCAATACCCTGCTCTATGGTGCAACCAGCGGCGAAGTCTATATCAATGGGCGCGTAGGTGAACGTTTTGCCGTGCGCAACTCAGGAGCTGTTGCCGTAGTGGAAGGTGTAGGCGACCACTGTTGCGAATATATGACCGGAGGCCGTGTAGTGGTTCTGGGGCAAACCGGACGAAATTTTGCCGCCGGTATGAGTGGCGGTGTGGCTTACGTATGGAACAAAGACGGCAATTTTGACTACTTCTGCAACATGGAAATGGTTGAACTGTCACTGATCGAAGAGGCCGGTTACCGCAAAGAACTGCACGAACTGATTCGTCAGCACTACCTGTACACTGGTTCGAAACTGGCACGTACCATGCTCGATGACTGGAACCATTACGTAGATCAGTTTATCCAGATAGTACCTATTGAATACAAAAAAGTACTACAGGAAGAGCAGATGAGAAAGTTACAGCAAAAAATAGCAGATATGCAAAGAGACTATTAATTCAAGTATTAGGTATTAAGTATTAGGTATTAACCATAGCTTCAAACATCTTTAATCCATATAGTTAATACTTATTGCTTAATACCTATTACCTAATACTTATTACTTAACAAGATGGGAGATCCTAAAGCTTTTTTAAATATACCTCGGCAAGAGGCGGGATACCGCCCCGTTAGCGAGCGCATCACTGACTATAGTCAGGTAGAACAAACATTGAATACGAACAGCCGTAAATTACAGGCATCACGGTGTATGGATTGCGGAGTACCTTTTTGTCACTGGGCTTGTCCAATAGGCAATAAACAGCCGGAATGGCAGGACGCTTTATTCAAAGGAAAATGGAAAGAAGCGTATGAAGTGCTGTCATCCACTTGCGACTTTCCGGAATTTACAGGACGTATCTGCCCTGCCCTCTGTGAGAAATCCTGTGTACTGAAACTATCCTGTGACCAACCGGTGACTATCCGTGAAAATGAAGCTGCCATTGTAGAAGCCGCCTTCCGTGAAGGATATATACAGGTGCAGCATCCCCAAAGAAACGGCAAAAAAGTAGCAGTTGTCGGTGCCGGTCCGGCCGGATTGGTAGTTGCCAACCAACTGAATCTAAAAGGATACACCGTAACGTTATTCGATAAAGATGAAGCTGCGGGAGGATTATTACGTTTCGGTATTCCAAACTTCAAACTGGACAAAAACGTAATCGACCGCCGCATGAAAATACTTGCCGCAGAAGGTATTCAGTTTGAAATGGGAGTAGAAATAGACGTTAACCATTTGCCAGAAGGATTCGATGCATATTGCATTTGCACGGGTACACCGACTGCCCGTGATTTAAGCATTCCGGGACGGGAGTTGAAAGGAATCCATTTCGCACTGGAAATGCTGGCGCAACAGAACAGGATTCTGGAAGGACAAACTTTCCCCAAAGACAAACTGGTGAATACCAAAGGCAAAAAAGTGCTTGTGATCGGCGGTGGAGACACCGGTTCGGACTGTATCGGAACCAGTGTACGACAGGGAGCAACCAGCGTCACGCAAATTGAAATTATGCCCAAACCTCCCGTCGGTCACAATCCTTCTACGCCCTGGCCGCAATGGCCGGTAGTTTTCAAAACGACCTCCAGCCATGAAGAAGGTTGTACCCGTCGCTGGTGCCTGACTTCCAATCAGTTTTTGGGTAAGAACGGTAAAGTAACCGGCGTCGAGGTGGAAGAAGTAGAATGGACACCGGCAACAGATGGCGGACGTCCGACCATGAACCTCACAGGGAAGAAAGAAGTAATCGAAGCAGATATGGTGCTGCTGGCCATGGGATTCCTGAAACCGGAACAACCGAAATTTGCAGAAAACGTATTCCTTGCCGGAGATGCAGCTACCGGAGCAAGCCTCGTAGTACGGGCGATGGCAGGAGGACGAAAGGCTGCTGCGGACATAGATCACTATTTGGTGAAGTAACCCTTACAGCAAGGAACACCATGAAGTTTATAGACTATTATTTATTCGTTTGACCTAGGTTGAACGAAACAACAACCTAGGTTGAACTAAAAGATGGCCCAGGTCAAACGAAAGGAAAAGCCAGGGAAAACGAATAAATAGTAACGAACCGACTTTAAAAAAACAGAGAATCAACAAATTATATTAACTTCCAAATACTCAAAGTTATGTGTGGAATAGCAGGTATACTCAACATAAAAACTCAAACCAAAGAGCTAAGAGACAAAGCACTGAAAATGGCACAAAAAATCCGTCATCGCGGACCGGACTGGAGCGGTATCTACGTAGGTGGAAGCGCCATTCTGGCACACGAACGCCTCTCGATAGTTGACCCGCAAAGCGGAGGACAGCCCTTATACTCCCCCGACCGGAAACAAGTGCTCGCTGTGAACGGTGAAATCTACAACCATCGGGATATCCGCGCCCGCTATGCCGGACAATATGATTTTCAGACCGGAAGCGACTGTGAAGTGATTCTTGCCCTTTATAAAGATAAAGGCATCCACTTTCTGGAAGAGATCAGCGGAATTTTCGCCTTTGTACTTTATGATGAAGAAAAAGACGAGTTCCTCATTGCACGTGATCCTATCGGAGTCATACCTTTATATATAGGAAAAGACAAGGATGGCAAAATCTACTTCGGCAGTGAACTGAAAGCACTCGAAGGATTCTGTGATGAGTACGAACCATTTCTTCCGGGACATTACTTTTACAGTAAAGAAGGCAAAATGAAGCGTTGGTATACACGCGAATGGACAGACTATGAGTCTGTAAAAGACAATGATGCCAAAGTCAGTGATGTAAAAGAAGCATTGGAAGATGCCGTTCATCGCCAGCTGATGAGTGACGTTCCCTATGGAGTACTTCTTTCAGGTGGTCTAGACAGTTCTGTGATTTCAGCTATCGCCAAAAAATATGCAGCAAAACGTATTGAAACAGACGGAGCAAGTGACGCCTGGTGGCCTCAACTACATTCTTTTGCCATCGGTCTGAAGGGGGCGCCCGATTTGATAAAGGCACGTGAAGTGGCAGAATATATCGGTACGGTTCATCATGAAATCAATTATACGGTTCAGGAAGGGCTGGATGCTATTCGGGATGTTATCTATTTTATCGAGACGTATGATGTGACTACGGTACGTGCCTCCACTCCCATGTATTTACTGGCACGTGTGATTAAATCGATGGGGATCAAAATGGTATTGAGTGGTGAAGGTGCCGATGAAGTTTTCGGCGGTTATCTTTACTTTCACAAAGCTCCCACTCCGAAAGATTTCCATGAGGAAACGGTACGCAAGTTATCAAAACTGCATATGTATGATTGCCTTCGTGCCAATAAGAGTTTATCAGCCTGGGGTGTAGAGGGACGTGTCCCATTTCTGGACAAGGAATTTCTGGATGTAACGATGGCGTTGAATCCAAAAGCTAAAATGTGCCCCGGAAAGGAGATTGAGAAACGAATTGTACGTGAAGCTTTTGCCGATATGCTACCGGAAAGCGTAGCATGGAGACAAAAAGAGCAGTTCAGTGATGGTGTGGGATATTCGTGGATTGATACCTTAAGAGAGATTACAGCGGCTGCCGTCAGTGATGAACAGATGGAACACGCTGCCGAACGTTTCCCGATTAACACTCCGCTCAACAAGGAAGAATATTACTACCGGAGTATCTTTGAAGAGCATTTTCCGAGTGAAAGCGCAGCCCGCAGCGTACCAAGCGTACCAAGTGTGGCTTGCTCTACAGCAGAAGCGCTGGCATGGGATGTAGCTTTCCGTAACCTGAATGAACCAAGCGGCAGAGCAGTGAGAGGAGTGCATGAAGAAGCCTATGCCGAAGAGGTAAAATAAATTTGTTGAAAAATTTTAGATGTCTGAAATAAACTCATATCTTTGAATATATATTCATCAGTTTGTAAAGTCAGGAATAAAAAGTATAGACTTCTATGCATAAAAAGCTGTCAATTAACGCAGATTAGCATAATAACAGGCTGATCTGTGTTTTATTTTTTATAATTTTGGACTCATAAACTTTTTAAATGTACTATCAATGAAGATAAAAAGAATTATTCTAATGGTTGCCCTTATCATTTCAGTAGCTAGTGTCCAAGCGCAAAAGTCGCAAGTTATCGCCCATCGTGGCTACTGGAAAACAGCAGGTTCTGCGCAAAATAGTATCACAGCACTTCAAAAAGCCGATTCTATCCATTGCTATGGCTCCGAATTTGATGTATGGCTTACCAAAGACAATAAACTGGTTATCAATCATGACCCTGTCTATAAGATGAAATACATGGAGTATTCCAAAGGTGACGCTCTTACAGGATTGAAACTATCGAACGGAGAGAACCTGCCCAGCCTGGAACAATATCTGGAAGCCGGTAAAAAATGCAATACCAAACTTATATTGGAACTAAAAGCACTTAACAGCAAAAAGCGTGAAACGAAAGCCGTACAGGAAATTCTTGCCCTGGTAACAAAGATGGGACTGGAAAACCGTATGGAATATATCACTTTCTCACTGCACGCCATGAAAGAGTTTATCCGCCTGGCACCTGCCGGAACTCCGGTATTCTATCTCAACGGCGAGCTATCTCCCAAAGAACTGAAAGACCTCGGTGCAGCCGGACTCGACTATCACATGGGAGTAATCAAGAAACATCCCGAATGGATCAAAGAAGCCCATGATCTCGGACTGAAAGTCAATGTATGGACTGTAGATAAAGCAGAAGACATGAAGTGGCTCATAGACCAAAAGGTGGATTTCATTACGACCAACGAGCCGACTGTGGCACAGGAAATACTAAAATAGTTACTCTCAGAAAATGTAAAAAGCCGACAGAAACTTTTTGCAAATATTCGATAGATACAAGAAGCACCATTATACATATTTATTTGCTGTATAATGGTGCTTCTTACATAAAATTCAAACAGGACTTATTTAAAACCTTCCAATACCTCTTTCAACTCTCCTATGGTCAACTCTCCTACCTGCCTCCACAATTCATGTCCTTTATGCAACAGAAGGAACGCAGGCACCGTATCTATATTATGAGAATCGGCTACAGTTTTATTTTCCTCGATATTCACGTTAATCAATTCAATGACTCTCCGTTCATAAGTACGGAGCACAGGTCCTATCCATTCGTAATGAGGTGACCAGTCGGCATAAAACACAATCAATACCAAATGATCGCTCTGCGCCGCAACTTCCAATTGTTTCTCTATATCCATATTGCTACATTATTATATTTATTAGTGACTAAACAATGCTATAACAAAAAGGTTCTGCAAAACTGCAAACAAGCAATATGATATATAAAACAGAAAATCACTAGCATATCGACCTATTATAAAAGAGAAAATTCGCATTTTAGATCGAATACAAGGGCTGATTTACCCCAAATATTCTTCATATATTATGGAAGGATATGCAAAACAAATAAGCTAAATAACAGTTTATTAATATAAAGGTGTGTATAATTTCAATTTATAACGAAACATGGCTTTATATCCTGCGATTGTAAGATCGCATAAAATAAATAGAGATTAGACATCTTTTTATCAAAAGATAAATCAAAAAGTCATATCTTTGCATTGTAATAAAACAAAAGGATACAACAACCAATTAATAAAGAACAAAATGACACCCAAGATTAAGTTCACAAAAATGCATGGAGCAGGTAATGACTACATATATGTAGATACTACCCGATATCCGATAGCAGACCCTGAAAAGAAAGCAATCAAATGGAGCAAGTTTCATACGGGAATTGGAAGTGACGGACTTATATTGATTGGCAGTTCTGACAAAGCAGATTTCAGTATGCGTATATTTAATGCAGATGGTTCGGAAGCAATGATGTGTGGCAATGGGAGCCGTTGTGTAGGCAAGTATGTATACGAATACGGATTAACTGCCAAAAAGGAAATTACGCTTGACACCCGTTCGGGCATTAAGGTTTTGAAATTACATGTAGAAGGAGGAAAGGTAACGGCAGTCACTGTAGATATGGGTAGTCCTCTGGAAACGGAAGCGGTAGATTTCGGCGATCAATTTCCTTTTCAGTCTACCCGGGTATCAATGGGAAACCCGCATCTGGTAACTTTTGTAGAAGATATCACCCAAATCAATCTGCCGGAAATTGGTCCGCAGTTAGAAAATTATCATCTCTTTCCGGACAGGACGAATGTAGAGTTTGCTCAGATCGTTAGTAAAGACACCATTCGGATGAGAGTTTGGGAAAGAGGTTCAGGAATCACTCAGGCCTGCGGAACAGGTGCTTGTGCCACGGCTGTAGCCGCTGTTCTCAACGGATTGGCAGGAAGAAAATGTGATATAATAATGGACGGGGGAACCGTCACCATCGAATGGGAAGAAGCGACGGGACACATATTGATGACAGGACCGGCAACTAAAGTTTTTGATGGGGAGATGGAGGGATAGAGAATAGGTAATAAGTAACAGGTAATAAGTAATAGGTAACAGGTTTTGCAGAAACTTAAAACAATAACAATATGGCATTAGTAAACGAACATTTTTTGAAATTACCGGGGAGCTATTTGTTCTCGGATATAGCGAAGAAGGTAAATACATTCAAAATAACGCATCCGAAGCAGGATATTATCCGGTTAGGTATCGGAGATGTCACCCAGCCGCTTCCCAAAGCATGTATCGAGGCTATGCACAAAGCAGTGGAAGAGTTGGCAAGTAAAGATACGTTTCGCGGATATGGTCCTGAGCAGGGGTACGATTTTCTGATTGAAGCTATTATAAAGAATGATTTCGCCCCACGTGGCATTCATTTCTCACCATCAGAAATATTCGTCAGCGACGGAGCAAAAAGTGATACCGGAAATATCGGCGATATCCTTCGCCACGACAATAGTGTCGGTGTAACAGACCCTATTTACCCGGTATATATTGACAGTAACGTCATGTGCGGACGTGCCGGAGTGCTGGAAGAAGGAACAGGCAAATGGAGCAATGTGACTTATATGCCTTGTACAAGTGAGAATGACTTCATTCCGGAGATTCCCGACAAACGGATAGACATTGTTTACCTCTGCTACCCGAACAACCCGACAGGGACGACACTGACCAAACCGGAACTAAAAAAGTGGGTAGACTATGCATTGGCAAATGATACACTGATTTTGTTCGATGCCGCATACGAAGCCTATATTCAGGATGCGGATGTCCCCCACTCCATATACGAAATCAAAGGAGCCAAGAAATGTGCTATTGAGTTCCGCAGTTTCTCAAAGACAGCCGGTTTCACCGGAGTACGTTGCGGATATACCGTAGTCCCGAAAGAACTGACAGCTGCCACACTGGAAGGCGACCGGATTCCACTCAACAAATTATGGAACCGCCGCCAGTGCACTAAATTCAACGGTACTTCGTACATCACACAACGTGCAGCGGAAGCCGTCTACAGTGCAGAAGGCAAAGCACAGATTAAAGAAACGATTAACTATTATATGACCAATGCGAAGATCATGAAGGAAGGACTGGAAGCTACCGGATTGAAAGTATACGGAGGCGTCAATGCTCCATACTTATGGGTGAAAACCCCGAACGGGCTCTCTTCCTGGCGATTCTTCGAACAGATGTTGTATGAAGCCAATGTAGTAGGAACCCCCGGTGTAGGTTTCGGCCCCAGCGGTGAGGGATATATCCGACTGACAGCATTCGGCGATCACAACGATTGTATGGAAGCAATGAGAAGAATAAAGAACTGGCTTTGATAGTATTTTGCGCGCTACTATATAACACTGGACCGTACATCCACATTTTTCTAACTATTAAAGGTAAAAAGACGATGAAAACGACGATTAACAAAAAATTGAGGGGCATAGCAGCAGCGTTATTACTAATCGGCCTTGTGCCATCCAATATGATGGCGCAGGATAAAGTAGAAGCCTCCGTAGGAGCAGACTTGGTAAGTGGTTATATCTGGCGTGGTCAGGATTTAGGCGGAGTCAGCATTCAGCCTTCATTAGGAATCTCTTACAAAGGACTTTCACTTGGAGCATGGGGATCGGTAGGGTTTGAGTCATCGGATACTAAAGAGTTCGATTTGACTCTCGGTTATTCAACCGGTGGTTTCAGCATCTCGGTAACGGATTACTGGTTCAACACTCAGGTACCTACCAACAAGTATTTCAAATATGGCGCTCATTCAACCGCTCATGTATTTGAGGCACAGGTAGGATATGATTTTGGTCCGCTGGCAATCAACTGGTACACGAACTTTGCAGGTGCCGACGGAGTTAAAGAAAACGGGAAAAGGGCTTATTCTTCCTACCTCGCACTTAGTGCACCGTTCAGCCTTGGAGGACTTGACTGGACAGTAGATGTAGGAATGGTACCTTGGGAGACGACTTTTTATAATGGATACACAAGTGGGTTCTGCGTTTCCGACATCAGTCTCGGAGCTGTCAAGGAGATCAGGGTTACTGATTCATTCTCGGTTCCGGCATTTGCCAAAGTATCAGTAAATCCACGTACGGAAGGCGCTTACTTCACATTCGGATTAAGTTTTTAAGAGAGAGAGAGTTTATATAGTCAAAGAGCGTATAGGGAACAGGAAGGTAGTTAGAGTTTAGATTTTATCGGTTTGTTGTATGGTAACCTGCGATGGCTGCCACCTCCCTATACCTCTTCTTTTTACAGGTCAACACTAATATTTAAGGTATATGAAAAAGATTGAAGCTATCATCCGTAAAACCAAATTCGAGGACGTGAAAGACGCTCTGCTCGAAGCGGACATTGAATGGTTCTCTTACTACGATGTAAGAGGGATCGGTAAAGCACGGCAAGGACGTATCTATCGTGGAGTGGTATATGATACCAGCACCATCGAACGTATTCTGGTTTCTATTGTAGTACGCGACAAAAATGCAGAAAAGACCGTACAGGCTATCATCAAAGCCGCACAAACCGGAGAGATCGGTGACGGACGCATTTTCGTCATTCCTATCGAGGACGCCATCCGCATCCGCACCGCCGAACGTGGCGACATCGCTCTCTATAACGCCGAACAGGAACGATAACCGGCAACCGGCAAGGTGCCGGGGCCAGATTTCCTTTCGGATGATAATATTATAAAAACAGGTATTAAATAAGATAATCATTATGGATAAAACATATAAGAGACACAGCTTCACAAAGCTGTGGATAGCCACTGCTATGTTCATTTTCTGCTGTTTCGCAACCAGTGCTTTTGCACAGGAAGCAGTTGATGCAGATACTTTTATGACAACTACGGAGACAATTACTGAAGTCAAAACTACACCTGAAATTGCTGAAACCGCCACTGCTTCTGCCGAAACAACTCCCGATACAATCGGGGAACTGGCATTAGGATTGAATACAGTCTGGATGCTGCTTGCGGCAATGCTCGTATTTTTTATGCAGCCGGGGTTTGCATTGGTTGAGGCGGGTTTTACCAGAGTCAAGAATACCGCCAACATTTTGATGAAGAACTTTGTGGATTTCATGTTTGGTTCCTTGCTCTACTGGTTCATCGGTTTCGGTCTGATGTTTGGTGCGGGAGGTCTCATCGGAATGCCACACTTCTTTGATCTGTCATTCCTCGACAGTGATTTACCCAGAGAAGGATTTCTGGTTTTTCAGACAGTATTCTGCGCAACGGCAGCCACGATTGTATCGGGAGCGATGGCGGAACGCACCAAGTTCTCCATGTATCTGGTCTATACTATCTTTATCAGTGTACTAATTTACCCAATTTCCGGTCACTGGACATGGGGTGGCGGCTGGCTGATGAACGGAGAAGAAGGTTCGTTCATGATGAATCTTTTCGGAACGACGTTCCATGACTTTGCAGGTTCAACGATTGTCCACTCCGTTGGTGGTTGGATTGCTTTGGTAGGCGCTGCTATTCTTGGTCCCCGTATCGGTAAATATGGCAAAGATGGTAAGTCAAGAGCTATTCCGGGACACAATCTGACGGTTGCCGCACTGGGTGTATTTATCCTTTGGTTCGGATGGTTCGGATTCAATCCTGGATCACAGTTGGCAGCAAGTACCGAAGCAGATGCAATGGCTATCTCTCATGTATTTCTGACAACAAATCTGGCGGCTTGTGCCGGTGGTTTCTTTGCACTGGCGGTGAGCTGGATGAAATATGGCAAACCGTCTTTATCACTGACACTGAATGGTGTTTTGGCAGGCTTGGTAGGTATCACAGCCGGATGTGACGCTGTAGCTCCCTCAGGAGCGGTATTAATCGGTGCCATTTGTGGTGTAGTCATGATATTTGCAGTCGACTTTATTGACAAGGTATTGAAGATTGACGATCCTGTCGGTGCTTCTTCCGTACACGGGGTTTGTGGTTTCTTGGGAACAGTGCTCACCGGTTTGTTCTCTACCAGTGAAGGGTTGTTCTACGGACATGGAGCCGGCTTTTTGGGTGCCCAGCTTTTCGGTGCGGTTGTTGTCGGAGTCTGGGCGGCAGGTATGGGATTCATTATCTTCAAAGTACTCGACAAGATTCACGGACTTCGCGTTCCGGCACGTGTCGAAGAAGAAGGTCTCGACATCTACGAACACGGAGAATCTGCTTACAACTAAGCTAAAAAAGGATTTTTTACTCTAACATATTTAACAACAAATCAAATTAGGTATTATGTCAAAACTAAGATTCAGAGTCGTAGAGACAGCTTTCAAGAAGAAAGCGGTTGAAGTAGCAACACCTGCCGAACGCCCTTCGGAATACTTCGGTAAGTATGTGTTCAACAAGGAAAAAATGTTCAAGTACCTTCCAAGCAAGGTATACAACGCACTGATTGACGCTATTGACAATGGTGCCCCGCTAGACCGCAGCATCGCCGATGAAGTAGCTGCCGGAATGAAAAAATGGGCTGTCGAAATGGGTGTCACTCATTATACTCACTGGTTTGCACCGCTCACCGAAGGTACGGCAGAAAAGCATGACGCTTTCGTCGAACATGACGGCAAGGGAGGCATGATGGAAGAGTTCACAGGCAAACTGCTGGTACAGCAGGAGCCGGATGCTTCTTCTTTCCCGAACGGCGGTATCCGTAATACTTTCGAAGCACGCGGATATAGCGCATGGGACCCATCATCACCCGCATTTATCGTAGATGATACGCTTTGCATCCCGACTGTATTTATCGCATATACAGGTGAAGCCCTTGATTATAAAGCACCGTTACTGAAAGCTCTGCGTGCCGTAGATAAAGCCGCAACCGCCGTCTGCCACTATTTCAATCCTGAGGTAAAGAAGGTCGTTGCCTATCTGGGATGGGAACAGGAATACTTTCTGGTAGATGAAGGTTTGTATGCCGCACGTCCGGACTTACTTATGACAGGACGCACATTGATGGGACATGACAGTGCCAAGAACCAGCAGTTGGAAGACCACTATTTCGGTGCCATCCCTACCCGTGTGGCCGCATTTATGAAAGACCTTGAAATTGAAGCGTTGAAACTGGGTATTCCTGTAAAGACCCGTCATAACGAGGTAGCTCCGAATCAATTCGAATTAGCTCCTATCTTCGAAGAATGCAACCTGGCAAATGACCATAACCTACTGATCATGTCGTTGATGCGTAAAGTCAGCCGCCGTCACGGTTTCCGTGTATTGCTTCATGAAAAGCCGTTCAAGGGTGTCAACGGTTCCGGCAAGCACAATAACTGGTCACTGGGAACGGATACAGGTATCCTGTTGATGGGACCGGGCAAGACGCCGGAAGATAACCTGCGCTTTGTCACATTCGTAGTGAATACGCTGATGGCAGTTTACCGTCACAACGGATTACTGAAAGCTTCTATTTCCAGCGCTACCAACGCTCATCGCCTGGGAGCCAATGAAGCACCTCCCGCTATCATCTCTTCTTTCCTCGGCAAACAGTTGTCACAGGTATTGGATCATATTGAGAACAGCACCAAAGACGATCTGATCAACCTTAGCGGAAAACAGGGAATGAAGCTGGATATTCCCCAAATCCCCGAATTGCTGATTGATAATACAGACCGCAACCGCACCTCTCCTTTCGCTTTCACCGGAAACCGGTTTGAGTTCCGTGCCGTAGGCTCTGAGGCTAACTGTGCAAGTGCCATGATTGCATTGAACTCTGCCGTAGCAGAACAACTGATGAAATTCAAAAAGGATGTAGACGCTCTGATCGAAAAGGGAGAACCGAAAGTTTCCGCTATCCTTGAAGTAATTCGCGGATATATCAAAGAATGTAAGGCTATCCACTTCGACGGCAACGGATACAGCGACGAATGGAAAGTAGAAGCCGCCCGTCGAGGTCTGGACTGTGAAACAAGTGTTCCCATTATTTTCGACAACTATCTGAAACCGGAGACAATTGCTATGTTCGAAGCAATCGGTGTGATGACGAAAAAGGAACTGGAAGCCCGCAACGAAGTAAAATGGGAAACTTACACGAAAAAGATTCAGATTGAAGCCCGCGTATTAGGTGACCTGGCAATGAACCACATTATTCCGGTCGCTACTCAATATCAGACGGATCTGATTAATAATGTCTATAAAATGCAGTCCTTATTTCCGGCAGATAAAGCAGCCAGACTATCTGCCAAGAATCTGGAACTGATCGAAGAAATCGCCGACCGCACCGCCTTCATCAAAGAACACGTAGATGCAATGATTGAAGCCCGAAAAGTGGCGAACAAGATCGAAAGCGAACGAGAAAAAGCGATCGCTTACCACGATACAATCGTTCCGGCACTGGAAGAGATTCGTTACCACATTGACAAGCTGGAACTGATCGTAGACAACCAGATGTGGACACTGCCGAAATACAGAGAACTGTTGTTTGTAAGATAAAAAAGAAATGAAGGTGTGTACACACCTACATTAAGATAGAAATTATCTATTTCTTTTGTTGGTTGTTTTAAGTTTGCAGGGGAGGGGTACCGTGACGGTAGTCCTCTTCTTTTTTTATTCTATAATCTTAGCATCCTCAATATCCTCATCGTGAGGCGTAACCGGAGTCTTAGGACGACGGCGTGCAAACTTAAACCAGTTGATCAGTTCGGACAGAGAATAAACCAAGCTACTGATACCGATAATAATGAAAGCAGTATTACGTACTCCCGTCGGATTGAACAGCGCAATAACACCTGCGATAAGAATCAATGAAGGCACCAGATAGAAAATCCCCGGAACAGGTGTCCAACGACGGGCCATCGACAAAGAGGCAATCTGCTGCACACCTCCCATGATCAGGATAAAGCCCAAAAGGAACATCAGGACGTCTGCAAAAAACTCAGGCATCACAATCAGCCAAAGTCCGAATAACAAACTGCCGATTCCCTCAATAGGAAAACGGGGAGCCGGTTCATGTTCCGATCTTTTCCGTCCGAAAAAGCTAAAAAGACTGATGACACCGGGAATCAAAAAAGCCACTCCTATCGTAATGACAATATAACTAGCTGCTGTATTCGGCCAAAGTACCAACACCAGACCTATGACAAGCGCAAACAAAATGCGAATCAGAGAGTAATTCATTGTTTTCATATATTCTATATTTTTTAACGAAGTCCATTTCAATACTTTTGCGAATATAAGTGTTTCTATTCACATATAAAAATAACAAACGTAGATTGTAATAAGTTCGTAACAAAATCGTTATAGCCATTACACCTCACTTAGATAATTTTGCAGAAAATTAATAAACAGGTTTTTCATCATGAAATCAAGCGAAACAAAAAAGAAGTGCCTTTATGTAGAACGTGACATCAGCTGGATGTACTTCAATCAGCGTATCCTGCTCGAAGCTGCCCGTCCGGAAGTACCTCTTCTGGAACGCCTGACTTTTCTTGGCATCTATTCCAATAATCTGGATGAGTTTTTCCGCGTCCGCGTAGCTACGCTGAACCGGATTATCGAATATGCAGATAAAAACATACAGAAAGAACAAGAAACGGCTACACGCACACTGAAACAGATAAGCAAACTACACAACCGCTTCTACGAACAATTTGAAGAAACTTTCGCTTCTATCATGGAAGAACTGAAGAAGGAGAACATCTGCGTCATCAAAGACACCGAAATGACGGATGACCAAAAGACATTTATCACCTCCTTCTATCGCAATAAACTGAATGGCTCCACCACCCCTCTTTTCCTCAACGGAGCCCGACCGCTGGACGACCAGACTGACGAAGATATTTATCTCGCCATCCGCCTGCTTCGTAAAGACGAAACAGGAAAAATAAAAGAGAAAGATTATGCGGTGATCGAATTACCCACCGAAGAATACGGTCGTTTTATCCAATTGCCGGACTCGGAGGGGAAAACATATCTGATGTTTCTCGATGATGTGATCCGCTATTGTCTGCCGTTGATTTTTGTCGGCATGAAATATACGGATTACGAGGCATATACCTTTAAATTCACCAAAGACGCGGAAATGGAGATAGACAGCGACCTGCGGACAGGAGTACTTCAGAAGATTTCAAAAGGAGTGAAAAGCCGGAAGAGAGGAGAACCGATTCGATTTGTTTATGACGAACAGATTCCCAAAGATTTACTGAAAAGATTAGTTGACCGGCTGAATGTGGATAAAAACGACACCCGTGTGGCAGGAGGACGCTATCATAACTTCAAAGACTTGATGAAATTTCCGGTGTGCGGTCGCTACGACTTAAAGTATCCCGTCTGGGAACCGGTTTTCAAGCCCGAACTAAACGGCAAAGAAAGCCTGCTCACATTGATTCGTCAGAAGGACCGCTCCCTGCATTATCCATTCCATAGCTTCGATACTTTCATCCGCGTACTTCGTGAAGCAGCCATCAGCAAAGAAGTAAAAAGTATCAAGATGACACTTTACCGGCTCGCTAAAGAATCAAAAGTGATCAAAGCACTGATCTGCGCAGCCAAAAACGGGAAGAAAGTAACGGTGGTCATCGAACTACTGGCACGTTTCGACGAAGCATCCAACATCAACTGGAGCAAAAGAATGCAGGACGCAGGCATCCACGTTATCTTCGGAGTGGAGGGACTGAAGATTCATTCCAAACTGGTACATATCGGTACCCGTCACGGAGACATTGCCTGCATCAGCACAGGAAACTTTCATGAAGGAAACGCACGTATGTATACCGATTATACCATCATGACCGCCCATCGTCCGCTGGTACGGGAAGTGAATGCTGTTTTCGACTTTATTGAGAAACCATACACTCCCGTCAATTTCAAAGAATTACTGGTTTCACCCAACGATATGCGCAAACGTCTGATTGCTCTCATCAACAAGGAAATAAAGAACAAAGAACAGGGAAAAGAAGCCTATATTCTGGCAAAAGTAAACCATATTACCGACCGTGCGCTTATAGAAAAACTCTACGAAGCCTCGACAGCCGGAGTTCAAGTGGAACTGGTAGTACGCGGCAACTGTTCGCTGGTGACAGGCATCGCAGGTATCAGTGAAAATATCCATATCAACGGTATTATCGACCGATATCTTGAACACTCCCGTATCTTTATCTTTGCCAATGGCGGAGAAGAAAAATATTATATCGGTTCTGCCGACTGGATGCCCCGCAACCTTGATAACCGGATCGAAGTACTGGCTCCGGTGTACGACAAAGAAATACAGGCAGACTTAAAACGAATTGTCTGCTACGGATATCGGGATACGGCCAAAGGACGTATCGTAGACGGGACCGGAGAAAACCGACCTTGGGAAAACCGACCTTCCACACTCTGCAAAGACTTCACTCCTGCCCTTGCCGAAGCAGAGACAGCCACTGTCGTTTTCCGTTCGCAAGAAGAATTATATAGAAAATACAAGAATACATTATGATAAGTATGAAGAAAGTTAATTATGCAGCTATCGACATAGGTTCGAATGCCGTGCGGCTATTGATAAAATGCGTAAACGAAGAAAACGCTCCCGAATTAATGAGCAAGGTACAACTCATCCGCATTCCCTTACGACTGGGAGAAGATGCTTTTACCATGGGAGTTATTTCTGCTGAAAAAGAAAAGAAACTGATCCGGCTGATGAAAGCCTACAAACAGTTGATGAAGATATATGACGTAGTAGATTACCGTGCCTGTGCTACGTCCGCCATGCGTGACGCACGCAACGGAAAGGACATCACCCGACAAATAGCCAGGAAAACTGGTATCCGCGTAGATATCATCGACGGTCAAGAAGAAGCACACATTGTATATGACAACCATATCGAGCAACTTTTTGCTTCCGGACAAAACTACCTGTATGTAGATGTCGGCGGTGGCAGCACCGAGATTAATCTGATCAGTAACGGAGAACTGAAAAATTCCCGTTCATACAATATCGGAACGGTTCGTATGCTCAGCGGCATGGTGAAAGAAGAAGAAAAAGAGGCTTTACGCACCGACCTCATAGGGCTTGCCGCGGAATACGCGCCTATCAGCATCATCGGTTCGGGAGGAAACATCAATAAGCTTTTCCGTCTGGCAGACAAGAAAGACAAAAAGGCTTCTCTCCTACCCGTCGAATCGCTACGTGAAATTTACGAAGCATTGCAAGCTCTTCCTGCCGAGCAACGTATCAAACAGTATAAGCTAAAACCTGATCGGGCTGATGTCATCGTTCCGGCTGCGGAGATATTTCTGGAAGTAGCTATGAATGTGAAAGCTACCGGAATCATTGTACCTACCATCGGACTGTCCGACGGAATTATCGACAGCCTGTACACTCAGAAGATGAATACACCTGTCGCACCAAAGGTTCAATAAATAGATAAAAGGCTCCTGATATCCGAATGATAAGTCATTTGCATCAGGAGCCTTTTTCTATAAATTCCATCTTTCTTCATGTATAAAATGACATTCTGAAAGATAAGTATGTTTTTGACAGTTTGTAATTCGTAATGCATCAAGAAGGGCTTCTTTAGCCGGTCATACTACTATTGATATTTTTTCGCGATTGTTGGGCAACTAGCATATATCAAAAAATCAGTATTTACATCCAATTCAGCACTTATTAATATATTATACTCTACTTATATATCTACATGATTATATTTTCATCAGTTCTGTTTATTTTCAACATTAGCCATCTGAACTTTCCAAAGAGCGAAATAGAAAACAGAGAAGGTCAAAAGTATTAAATAAAGACAGTTTTATCGGTATAATGACACTATAGCAATGGTTTACTTACATCATACCTACCTTTTAGTGACACCATCTGCATCTTTTGGTTACTTCATCCGCATCTTTTTCACAAACAATACGGTGTTTTTCACCGAATCATACGGTCATTTCATGCAAATCAACCGTATATTTGCGATAATTCAACCACCTTTCCAAGCTAACAGAAGATTATTAAAAAACAGGCAGGAAAGCAAATCGGATCTTTCTACAAACAAATGACAGAAGAAAGACTTATCACCGAACATTATGATAAAAGCAATCATCTATTGATATAATAACAACTGCCCTGTAATCTGATATCAGACTACAAGGCAGTTGCTAAAACGTTATACTAATTCCCTTCTATCTGTCAGAATGGGAAAATCAGAGGCAGCACCAATATCATCACAATTCCCATGATAATCTGCAACGGTAATCCTACTTTTATATAATCCATAAAAGTATATTGTCCGGCAGGCATCACCAGCGCATTAGGCGGTGTAGAGAACGGAGAAGCGAAACACATACTTGCACCCACCGTCACGGCAAACAGGAAAGGAACCGGACTAATTCCGATCTGCATAGCACTTTGCAAAGCAATCGGTGCAAGCAAGACAGCAGTAGCGGTATTACTGATAAACATAGTCATCAATGATGTCGTAAAATAAATACCAGCCATCAATGCTATCGGTCCGTAAGATCCAAGCCCACTTACCAAAGTATTGGAGATGTACTCCGAAGCGCCTGTTTTCTCTAATGCCAAAGACATAGGAAGCATAGCCGCAATCAATACAATACTTTCCCAGTTGATTGTTTTGTAAGCTGCTTCCACATTACGGAAACATCCCGTCAAAACCATCAGGATACCTGCTATCATAACGGCCGTAACAGGTGCAACCGGAATAAAATCGAATACCATCATTGCTACCATCAATACCATGATAGCAGCAGCAACAGGTGCTTTATAGTCCAAAGTTACTTTAGCCGCTTCTGCCAAAGGCTGTCCCAACACTACCCAATCCGAATCTTCCTTACTAAGCCGGGCAATATTACTCCAAGTTCCCTGCACTAAAAGCACATCACCACTATGAATCCGCTCATTTCCCAAATCCTGCAACAGATATTCCTTTTTACGACGGATACCTAATACATTCACATTAAACTTATCACGGAATCCGGACTCTTTAATGGTCTGATTGACTAGATTGGAAGCAGGCATCAATACAATTTCGGCAATACCGATATCATAAAAATCAAGCGAATTAGTAGTGCTTTTCGTCTCTTCCGTAGCATGATCATCCAATATATCCAGCAGATAATCTTCGGCAAATTGCTGCACTTTATCAAATTCTCCCGTCACATACAGAATATCTTCCGCTTCCAGCATAGTATCCGGTTCGGCAAGTTTCTGAGTAATAGTCTTCAGAAAACGGTGCTGCGAAGCATCTCCACGACGGACTTCCATAATATTAAGTCCATATTTACGACGAATATCCAGATCGAGGATGGTCTTTCCCAAAAGGCGGGAGTCTTTAATCACCTGCATACGGAACAGATTACTGGAAAGACCATATTCATTCACCAACTGTTTCAGCGACTTACCCGAACGGCTGTTATCATCTTTCTGCCCTTTTTTAGAAAGAAACCACTTACTAAGCGGCATCAGAACCAGCGTACCGACAGCCACACTCACCAAACCTACAGGCAGGAAAGTAAAGAAAGAAAGCGGTTCGAAGCCTGCGGAAGTCAATGTGTTTTGTATGACAAGGTTGGGCGGTGTACCGATCAGCGTCATCATACCTCCCATACTACTGGCAAAGGCCAACGGCATCAGCAACCGACTCGGATTCATTTTGGCGCTCATCGCCAGACTGACCACAATGGGAAGCATCAGTGCCACCGTTCCGGTATTACTGACAAACGCACCGATAGCGGAAGTGACCAACATAACAAGCAAGAACAGGCGAATTTCACTGTTTCCAGCAAGTTTAAGGATACGCGAACTTATCATTTTTGCCAGTCCTGTCTGAAAAATAGCTCCGCCCACGACAAACAATCCGATCATCATAATGACTACCGAATTGGAGAAACCGGAAAGGGCTTCGTCGGGTGTTAATATCTGAAAGATAAGCAAAGCTACTAACGCACATAGTGCCACAAGATCCGAACGTATCTTACCGTTTACAAAAAAGATAGCCGAAAGAACGAGAATGATAATGGTTATCAACATAAGCTAAAAATAAAATGATTGTTTTATCCTGAATGTATCAAAGATTTATTTTGGAGGAGCAAAATTAAAAAATACTTTGCCGTTATAAAAACAAATTAGAATTGTTTTTGGTTCATGGGACATCATTTAATATTTTAATACATTCTTACTCTTTACGAAAATACGTTCCATCAAAAACATTTTAAAACCGAACCGGAAATAGAAGGCACCAAAGTTCTACTAATCAGTAAAGGTATTCTTTTCAGAAGAGTTTTATAAGGCTGATAAACAATATATTTCAGAAATTTCCTTTGTGAATTACAAAAAATGCATATATTTACCACAGATTTAGTACAAACATAAATTATGGCAAACAATATACTATCCGTTATATGGATTACAGACCAGCATTGGAGTTATTATTATTTACTAATAGGCTTTTTACTCCTGATCATCTGCTTTTTATTATACAGACTACGACAACTTAAAAAGAATATAGGAAAAGAACAGGATTACTATCATTCTTTATTCGATATACTCGATAACCTCCCTTTCCCTATTATGGTAAAAGATATCCAGAATAGTTTCCGATACTATTACTGGAACAAAGAATCCGAACTGCAATCCGGCATTAAGCGGGAAGAAGCAATAGGATGCACAGACTACGAAATCTATGGAGAAGAACGGGGCAGAAAATACCGTGATGTGGATGAATCACTTGTGCAGGCAGACAAGATATACCGGGCAGAAGAAAGCTACAGCACAGTGGACGGAGCAGTACATGATACAATTGCCGTAAAATCGATTATCAAATGGAAGGAAAAGAAAAAATGGCTGTTAGTGACCCGATGGGACATCACCCGGCTAAAGACTTACGAACGAGAACTGATTGCCGCCAAAGAAGAACTGGAAAAAGCGCTGAACAAACAAAAGCTAGCTTTGAAGAGCGTCAACTTCGGGCTCATTTATATCGACAAAAACTATCTGGTACAATGGGAAGAAACGACGCAAATTGCCAGCCTCGTGAAAGGAAGGCATTATACACCGGGACAAATCTGCTACAAAACAAGTGCACTCCGGGATACTCCATGCGAACAATGCGCCTTTCAGAAAGCGATTGAACAAGGAAAAATCATACGCCATACTATCCAGATAGATCAGGTAGACTTTGAAGTGACAGCTACTCCGGTTTATGATAATGAAGGAATAGAAATCATCGGCGGTCTGTTGCGCTTCGAAGACATCACCGAAAAGGTGAAAATGGACAAGATGCTACAGGAAGCAAAAGAAAAAGCAGAAGAATCAAACCGTCTGAAATCAGCTTTCCTTGCCAACATGAGTCACGAGATACGTACTCCGTTGAATGCGATTATTGGATTCTCTGACATGATTTGCCAAACGGGTGAAGAGGAAGAGAAACAGGAATACATGAAGATAGTGTCCAGTAACAATGAGTTGTTACTGCAATTGATAGATGATATTCTCGATCTTTCCAAAATCGAAGCCGGAACGATGGAATTTAGCCTCGCCCCTACCGATATCAATGATCTGATGGAAGGTATTTGCAGGCAAATGCAAGAGAAAAACACTTCTCCCGACGTGGCGATCACCTTCACGGAGAAAGCGGAAGAATGTATTCTCAACACAGACCGCGTACGTCTTTCGCAAGTAATCATCAACTTCACAAACAATGCGATGAAGTTCACTCCGAAAGGTTCCATCCAAATGGGATATCGGATTGACGAAGCAAAAGATGAAATCTACTTCTATGTAAAAGACACGGGCATTGGGATTCCGGAGGATAAAATAAACGAGGTATTCGAACGTTTCGTCAAGCTGAATACATTCGCAAAAGGTACGGGACTCGGTCTGGCTATCTGCCGGGTGATCGTAGAGCGCTTAGGCGGCACTATCGGAGCAGATTCTAAAGAAGGAGAAGGTTCGTGCTTTTGGTTCAGACTTCCGATAACCCAAAAATCAAATAATTAACTGTAAATGGCTGTACACACTAATTCATACTTGTACAGTTTTACTCCTTTCTGTTTAGGAATGAACTAAACAGTAGTACACAATAGTAACTCCATTCTCCTCCTTCGGGAAGGAGGAGAATGGAAGATAGAACCGACTATTATTTAGTTCAAAACAGTGTCAAAAGAAGCGATCAGAGGGCAGCCTCCAATATTTTACGGGCAACGGCTCCTGTCACATTCTCATTTTCTCCATACTTGGCACCACGTTCATTAAACCGGCGTTCAATTTCCAAAACGGTTTCTTCACCGATATTTTCTTCATGCAGACGAGTAGTCAAGCCCAATGAACGGAAAAACTCTTCAGTACGATCAATTGCTTCATCAATGCGTTCTTCTTTCGTTCCGGAAGTAATTCCCCATACTCTTTCACCGTATTGCACCAACTTGTCTCCTTTCGCTTCCCGAAGGACACGTAAAGTTGCCGGGAGAATAATCACCAGCGTATGCCCATGTGTCAGTCCATGCAATGCAGTGATTTCATGACCGATCATGTGAGTCGCCCAGTCCTGAGACACTCCCATTGCAATGAAGCCATTCAATGCCATTGTTGCAGAAAGCATGAAATCTGCCATAAGCTGATAATCATGCTGGTTCTCACGAATCTTTGGAGCTATTTCTACCAGAGTTTGCAGGATACCTTCCGCCCAACGGTCCATCACACGGCTTTGTCCGGCAACTGTCATGTATTGTTCCATCACATGAACGAATGTATCCGCCAATCCGCACGCCACCTGATGAGGAGGTAGAGTAAAGGTTACTTCCGGATCAAGAATAGAGAACAATGGGAAATTGGAATAAAAAGGATATTTTTCCTTAGTTTCGTGACGAGAGATGACAGCTCCGTTATTCATTTCCGAACCTGTGGCAGGAAGTGTCAATACGGTAGAAAGCGGAACAGTCTTGGTAACCGGACGTCCGGCAAGTACCAAATCCCATGCATCACCGTCGTACAACAAACCTGCGGAAATCAATTTCGTACCATCAATCACAGAACCACCGCCTACAGCCAATAGATAATCGACTTTCTGCTCCTTGCCCAAAGCAATCGCCTTGCGAAGCGTTTCGATGGCCGGATTAGGCTCGATGCCCCAAAACTCTATTGTAAAATGGTCTTTAAGCGCTTCTTTTACCTGATCATACACACCATTCTTTTTCACGCTGCCTCCGCCAAAAGTTATCATGATACGTTTGTCGGATGGTATTTCTTTGCTCAACCGGGCAATCATTCCATGCCCCATAATCAGCTTTACGGGATTCTGAAAGATAAAATTTTCCATATCTGTCTATTGTTATTATTTTGGTTATTAGTTACTAACCTTGCAAATATACGCCAATTATCTGAAACCTGTCGGGATCAGGCAATGAATTGTTGCAAGGCTGAAGGAACCATAGCGGACAGCCAAGGTTTCATATCTTCAGCTACCAATAACCAATAAAGCAATAATATAATAAAAATGGCAATAGCGATACCTACTAAGACTTTTCTCTGTTTCATAATTGTTTTTCGTTTAAATATTCAATATTTATAAGAACAGATCAGGCAGAAAATTGTTCTATATCAGAAAAATGAAGGGGAAAAAGAAAAAAAGTAAGATTTTGTTTGTTGTTTCAAACAAAGTGTCTATATTTGTCCCCGATAAATAACAAAAGACAATGAGAACAATGTTAGTAAATACATATTGGTGGTGGCGCCCGTTACAACTCCGACAGTCGTAAGGGAGCAGTGCTCGTATGTATATACCTCATTAAAGATATAACAAATTTGAAAGAGCCCTGTCGCAACCTGCGACAGGGCTCTTTTTATTTGCCCGTTTTTGAAAATCGAATAAATAATAATAAATAAAAATAGGATTATGAAAAGTTTTTTAGTTGATCAGGATGGTTACTACGGAGAGTTCGGCGGCGCTTATGTTCCGGAAATTCTCCACAAATGTGTAGAGGAACTGAAGAATACGTACCTCGGAGTGCTCGAAAGCGAAGATTTCAAAAAGGAGTTTGACCAGTTGCTGCGTGACTACGTAGGCCGCCCTTCCCCACTCTATCTCGCCCGCAGACTTTCAGAAAAGTATGGTTGCAAAATGTATCTGAAACGGGAAGACCTGAACCATACAGGTGCCCACAAAATCAATAATACTATCGGACAGATTTTGCTGGCACGCCGCATGGGAAAGAAACGTATTATCGCTGAAACCGGAGCCGGACAACACGGCGTTGCAACGGCTACCGTATGTGCTTTGATGGATATGGAATGTATTGTCTATATGGGTAAAACGGACGTTGAGCGCCAGCACATCAATGTCGAAAAAATGAAGATGCTGGGAGCTACCGTAATCCCAGTCACTTCCGGCAACATGACACTGAAAGATGCGACCAACGAAGCAATCCGCGACTGGTGCTGTCATCCTGCCGACACTTATTATATCATCGGCTCAACAGTAGGTCCCCATCCTTATCCCGACATGGTGGCACGCCTGCAATCCGTAATCAGCGAAGAAATCAAAAAACAACTTCTGGAGAAAGAAGGACGTGATCACCCTGATTATCTGATAGCCTGCGTAGGTGGAGGAAGCAATGCCGCCGGAACGATTTATCATTATATCAATGACGAACGGGTAGGCATCATTCTGGCAGAAGCAGGAGGAAAAGGAATAGAAACCGGAATGACCGCCGCCACTATACAGCTTGGGAAAATGGGCATTATTCATGGAGCACGTACTTACGTTATCCAGAACGAAGACGGACAGATCGAAGAACCCTACTCCATCTCCGCCGGACTGGACTATCCGGGAATCGGACCGATACACGCCAATCTTGCCGCTCAAAGACGGGCTACCGTACTAGCTGTCAATGATGACGAAGCAATCCATGCCGCTTATGAACTGACCAAACTTGAAGGAATCATTCCCGCACTGGAATCTGCCCACGCACTGGGTGCGCTGAAAAAATTGAAGTTCAAACCAGAAGATGTGGTTGTACTGACCGTATCGGGACGAGGCGACAAGGACATTGAAACTTATTTGTCTTTCAATGAAAAGTGATTATCAACATCTAGTTTTGTAGTTTGATTTTAGAAATTATAAAAATGAAAACATTCAGTTATACAGCCCATAGCAAACAGGTACTCGGAGATATGCACACTCCTGTCAGTATCTATCTGAAAGTACGTGATATGTACCCGCAATCTGCATTGATGGAGAGTTCCGATTATCATGCAGGAGAAAACTCCCTCTCATTCATCGCTCTTTGTCCGCTGGCAAGTATCGGTGTCAATAGCGGAATAGTCACTGCCAGTTATCCCGACAACAGCCGGAAGGAAGAGCCACTCACCCAATCATTCACGGTAGAAAAAGCAATGAATCAATTCATCAGTCAGTTTCAAGTGACCGGAGAAAACAAGAATGTATGCGGACTTTACGGATACACCACATTCAACGCAGTGAAATACTTCGAACATATCCCGGTGAAAGAAAGTCATGATGAGCAGAATGATGCTCCGGACTTGCTATACATATTATATAAGTATATCATCGTTTTCAATCATTTCAAGAATGAATTGACACTGGTAGAAATGCTGGGCGAAGGTGAAGAAAGCGGTTTGCCGGAACTGGAGGCCGCTATCGAAAATAGAAATTATGCTTCTTATAATTTCTCGGTGACAGGTCCTGTCAGCAGCCCGATCTCCGATGAGGAACATAAAGCGAACGTTCGCAAAGGTATTGCCCATTGTATGCGTGGTGATGTTTTTCAGATTGTCCTTTCCAGAAGATTCGTCCAGCCTTATGCCGGAGATGATTTCAAAGTTTATCGTGCTCTTCGCAGCATCAACCCTTCTCCTTATCTTTTCTATTTCGATTTCGGGGGATACCGCATTTTCGGTTCTTCACCGGAGACTCACTGCAAAATTGAAGACGGACGTGCCTACATCGACCCGATTGCCGGAACAACCCGCCGTACCGGAGATACGGTAAAAGACCGCGAATTGGCGGAAGCACTGCTTGCCGATCCGAAAGAGAACGCGGAGCATGTGATGCTGGTTGATCTGGCAAGAAATGATCTTTCACGTAATTGCCATGATGTACGGGTACTGTTTTATAAGGAACCACAGTATTACAGTCATGTGATTCATCTGGTCAGCCGCGTGAGCGGTCAGCTGAATGAAGGGGCGGATAAGATTAAAACTTTCATCGATACTTTCCCTGCGGGAACGTTGAGCGGAGCACCGAAAGTACGCGCCATGCAGCTGATCAGTGAAATCGAACCTCATAACCGCGGTGCTTATGGCGGCTGTATCGGCTTTATCGGACTTAACGGAGAACTGAACCAGGCAATCACCATCCGTACTTTTGTCAGCCGGAATAACGAGTTGTGGTTCCAGGCCGGAGGCGGTATCGTTGCACGCAGTCAGGATGAATACGAGCTGCAAGAGGTAAACAATAAATTAGGAGCTCTTAAAAAGGCTATCGATTTAGCTGTTAATTTAAAAAACTAACTGTTCAGAGCGATCTGCCTGATAAGTCAGAAACAGTATTTGAACAACAATTTTACAATAACAATAAAATGAAAATATTACTTTTAGATAACTATGATTCTTTCACCTACAATTTGCTGCATGCAGTGAAAGAACTGGGAGCTACAGACGTCGAAGTAGTCCGCAACGACCAGATAAACCTTGATGAAGTGGAACGATTTGATAAGATCATACTTTCACCGGGGCCGGGAATACCCGAAGAAGCAGGCTTGCTATTGCCCATTATCAAACGATATGCACCGACAAAGAGTATTTTAGGCGTTTGTCTGGGACATCAGGCCATCGGCGAGGCTTTTGGTGCACGACTGGAAAACCTGAAAGAAGTATATCACGGTGTACAGACACCGATCAGCATCTTGCAGAAAGACGTACTTTTTGAAGGGCTGGGCAAAGAGATACCTGTCGGACGTTATCATTCCTGGGTAGTCAGCCGGGAAGGTTTTCCCGAGTGCCTGGAGATAACTGCTGAAAGTCAGGAAGGACAAATCATGGCATTACGTCACAAAACCTATGATGTACATGGCATCCAGTTCCATCCCGAATCCGTACTGACTCCGCAAGGAAAAGAAATCATCAAAAACTTCTTAAACGAATAAACTTATGAAACAGATTCTATATAAACTTTTCGAACACCAATATTTGGGACGCGATGAAGCACGTACTATCCTGCAAAACATCGCACAAGGGAAATATAATGACGTACAGGTAGCATCACTGATTACTGTCTTTCTGATGCGTAATATTTCTGTCGAAGAATTATGCGGATTCCGTGATGCATTATTGGAAATGCGGGTTCCGGTTGATTTGAGCGAGTTTGCTCCGATCGATATTGTCGGTACGGGAGGAGATGGAAAAAATACGTTCAACATTTCTACGGCGGCCTGCTTTACAGTAGCCGGAGCAGGTATTCCGGTTGTAAAACATGGCAATTATGGAGCTACTTCAGTCAGCGGTGCCAGCAATGTGATGGAGCAGCATGGGGTTAAATTCACAAGTGATGTTGATCAGATGCGGCGCAGCATAGAACAATGTAATATTGCTTATCTGCACGCTCCTTTGTTCAATCCGGCACTAAAGGCAGTTGCCCCAATCCGTAAAGGATTGGCGGTACGTACATTCTTTAATATGCTCGGTCCGTTGGTCAATCCTGTATTGCCGACTTATCAGCTTTTAGGCGTGTATAATCTTCCACTTTTGCGCCTTTATACCTATACTTATCAGGAGAGTAAGACTAAATTTGCCGTTGTACATAGCCTGGACGGATATGATGAGATTTCTCTGACGAACGAGTTTAAGGTAGCTACCTGTGGCAATGAGAAGATTTATACTCCGGAAGGTCTCGGATTTGCACGTTATCAGGATACTGATCTGGATGGTGGACAGACACCGGAAGATGCTGCTAAAATCTTTGATAACATCATGAACAATACAGCTACGGAAGCACAGAAAAACGTGGTTGTTATCAATGCAGCTTTCGCTATTCAAGTAGTTCGTCCGGAAAAAACGATTGAAGAGTGCATCGCCCTCGCTAAAGAATCACTAGAAAGTGGCCGGGCATTGGCTACACTGAAGAAATTCATTGAATTGAATAATAAGTAATAGGTAATAAGTTATAAATGATAAGTGGTAAAGGATGAATATGCGATATCCTTTGCCTTGATTCAAAATTTAAGATTAATGAAAGATATATTATCCGAAATTATAGCTAACAAACGGTTTGAAGTCGATTTGCAAAAGCAGGCTATTTCCATCGAACAGTTGCAGGAAGGTATCAATGAAGTTCCGGCTGCCCGTTCTATGAAACAGGCATTGGCTTCTTCCGATTCCGGTATTATAGCCGAATTTAAGCGTCGGTCACCATCCAAAGGGTGGATCAAACAGGAGGCACGTCCCGAAGAGATTGTTCCGTCTTATGTGGCGGCAGGTGCTTCCGCCCTCTCTATTCTCACTGATGAGAAATTTTTTGGAGGAAGTCTGAAAGATATCCGTACAGCACGTCCTTTGGTCGATGTTCCCATTATAAGAAAAGACTTTATCATTGATGAGTATCAGTTATATCAGGCAAAAATTGTCGGTGCGGATGCCGTACTTCTTATCGCTGCCGCACTGAAACAGGAAAAATGTCAGGACCTGGCAGAGCAGGCACATGAACTGGGACTGGAAGTATTACTTGAAATCCATAGTGCGGAAGAGTTACCTTATATTAATAGTAAAATTGATATGATTGGGATTAATAATCGCAATCTGGGTACTTTCTTCACAGATGTAGAAAACTCTTTCCGACTGGCAGGACAACTTCCACAAGATGCGGTATTAGTATCGGAGAGTGGCATTTCCGATCCGGAAGTGGTAAAACGTCTTCGGACTGCCGGATTCCGGGGATTCCTCATCGGAGAGACATTTATGAAAACTCCGCAACCGGGAGAAACGCTGCAGAACTTTCTGAAAGCCATTCAATAAATACATGAACTTCCAAAAACGGACAGCCCTATGATCAACGGAAAAATCATCAAAGTATGCGGTATGCGTGAAGCCCCCAATATACGGGATGTGGAGTCACTACAAAAAGTGGATATGATAGGATTTATCTTCTATCCCAAATCACCCCGTTATATCTACGAACTTCCCGCTTACCTACCCGTTCGTGCCCGCCGTGTCGGAGTTTTTGTGAATGAAGACAAAGATGTAATCACGATGTACGCCGACCGTTTCGGGCTGGAATATATCCAGCTCCACGGCAAAGAATCACCGGAATACTGTCAGTCATTGCGCACCTCCGGCCTGAAAATCATCAAAGCTTTTTCTGTGGCTCACCCAAAAGACTTGAATCACGTAAGCGAGTATGAAAAAGCTTGCAATCTTTTCCTGTTTGATACGAAATGTGAGCAGTATGGTGGCTCAGGAAACCAATTCGACTGGAACATTCTGCATACCTACAACGGACAAGTTCCATTCCTATTGAGTGGCGGTATCAACTCACACAGTGCCAATGCATTGAAAGCATTCAACCATCCCCGTCTGGCAGGGTACGACCTGAACAGCCGTTTCGAACTGAAGCCTGGGGAAAAGGACCCGGAACGAATCCGGATGTTTCTAAATGAACTAAAGTCATAAATTTAAATTCTCAAAATCATGAACAGAATTAATCAACTCTTTAATAGCAACAAGAAAGATATTCTTTCTATTTATTTTTGTGCAGGTGATCCTGCCCTTGATGGAACAGTCAATGTCATCCGTACTCTCGAAAAACATGGCGTCAGCATGATCGAAATCGGAATCCCATTCAGTGATCCAATGGCGGACGGTATTGTCATCCAAAACGCTGCCACTCAGGCATTACGAAACGGCATGTCACTGAAACTCCTTTTCGAACAATTACGAAACATTCGCCAGGAAGTAAGCATTCCATTGGTATTTATGGGATACTTAAACCCTATTATGCAGTTCGGATTTGAAAACTTCTGCCGCAAATGCGTGGAATGCGGAATAGACGGTGTTATCATCCCCGACTTACCTTTCAGAGATTATCAGGATCACTACCGTATCATTGCCGAACGTTATGGAATCAAAGTAATCATGCTCATCACCCCGGAGACCAGTGAAGAGCGGGTACGTGAAATCGATGCACATACAGACGGATTCATCTATATGGTTTCATCCGCAGCTACTACAGGCGCACAACAGGACTTCAACGAACAGAAACGTGCCTATTTCAAAAAGATCGAAGACATGAATCTACGCAACCCGCTAATGGTAGGTTTCGGTATCTCCAACAAAGCTACTTTTCAAGCAGCTTGCGAACATGCTTCCGGAGCTATCATCGGTAGCCGCTTTGTCACTCTGCTTGAAGAAGAAAAAGATCCGGAAAAAGCCATTCTGAAACTGAAAAATGCACTTAAATAGACATAGGAAATAGTCAGACAAATAGTAGCTAAAATAGCCGGACAGCATCGTTTTGCTTTGCATAACCATTCTTTCCGAACAATTTTAGCTACTTGACTATTTTTACGACTCACTTCATTTTTTCTTTTAATCCATCGTATAATTCCGCATAAATATTCATATTTATAACATTTCACTGCAAACTACGAACAAATTCATCATTTACTATTCATAATTCGCAATTAATCTATATCTTTGTCAGCGTTTTAACAGAAATTCATCAATTATGAGAGTAGAGACCCCTTCTGTTTTGTTGATTTACACGGGTGGAACTATCGGAATGATAGAAAATCCGGAGACAGGTGCCTTAGAAAACTTTAATTTCGACCATTTGCTCAAGCACGTTCCTGAGCTGAAAAGATTCAACTATCGCATTTCCTCCTATCAATTCGAACCTCCTCTCGACTCCTCGGATATGGAGCCTGCTTACTGGGCAAAACTTGTAAAGATCATCAACTATAATTACGACCATTTTGATGGTTTTGTTATTCTGCATGGAACGGATACAATGGCCTATACTGCTTCCGCCCTAAGTTTTATGCTCGAAAATCTGAGTAAGCCTGTTATTCTGACCGGTTCTCAATTGCCAATCGGAACGCTGCGTACGGACGGAAAAGAAAATCTGATCACTGCAATCGAGATTGCTGCTGCCAAGAATCCAGACGGTACAGCTATTGTCCCCGAAGTATGTATTTTCTTTGAAAATCACCTGATGCGAGGTAATCGTACCACAAAAATCAATGCTGAGAACTTTAATGCCTTCCGGTCTTTCAATTACCCGCCATTGGCACGCGTAGGCATCCATATTAAATACGAGCCCAACCTTATTCGCAAACCGACCACGGACAAACCACTAAAGCCACACTATCTGTTTGATACAAATGTGGTAATATTAACTCTTTTTCCCGGCATCCAGGAGGAGATCATCCATTCACTACTCCATGTCCCCGGATTGAAAGCTGTCGTGATGAAAACATTCGGATCAGGAAATGCACCGCAAAAAGAATGGTTCATCCGGGAATTAAAAGAGGCTACTGATCGTGGAATTATCATTGTTAACATCACACAATGTGCTTCCGGAGCAGTAGAAATGGGACGTTACGAGACCGGAATGCATCTGCTCGAAGCAGGTGTTATCAGTGGATATGACAGTACTCCCGAATGTGCTGTAACTAAACTGATGTTTTTGCTGGGACACGGACTATCTAATAAAGACATCCGATACAAAATGAACTCTTGTTTAATAGGGGAAATAACCAAACCCTAAAAAAGAAAATCTCTATAGTAATCTCCTGATTTTCATCCTATAATATTTCTGCAAAAGAAAAAATCAGGAGATTACTCTTTCGTTTTTCATATAAAGCGAACCAAAACGGAAATATCGTTGCTTTTTACACAAGAAATATCAATAAATACATCTTTAATCCAAAATATACAACTATCTTTGCAACCAATAAGAAACTTTTGTGTATCTGCCTGAATGACAGAACTAAGTAGAGAAGTAGAAAGTTATTCGTAATGATTTAGCGACAATGCAACTTCATTGAACTTCTGTGCTTTGCGTGCCTCAAATAACTCTTTATGCAAAGGTAATGCAAAAAATTAATATTGCAAAAGATGTTTTGATTAACTTTTCCAAAATGATTTTCTAACACATATCCACCCTCTTATCGGTATAAAAGACCTTGTGTTCGTCTGAATACCATTACCCCATAAATGGGGCAACCATATTCAGCCTACGGCATAGCCGCAGAACAATCCCTCGTCAGCAGTGAAACACTTGCAGACGGGGGATATTTCTTTTTCCGGCTATGCAAAGCGGTATCTTTTATCATTGTCTACCCGCCCTTTTTATACCATAGTGGGTAACCACTATGGAAAAGATTAAGTGATAATTTTAATCTGCCTCCTACCTATGAACCCTCCACAATATGCTGTTTCTAAACCGTCAAATCGGTGTTTCGTTCTCAGTGGCAAAGGTATTTCCGGGTTCTTCACGGACAAACAAGGTCAAGCCGCAAGCGGTTCTGACAAAAATCTTCCTGCTGCACTGCGTTGGAGAGTATTTTTCCCATAAACCTTGTTTGTCCTAAACCCTACACCTTTTATCGCCCCTGAAACGAAAACGACCGACTCGACGGAAAGACGCATAAAAAAAATGTCGGATTCAAAGGAGGCAGATAATAATTGAAACTTCAACTCCCTCATCTCAAAAATCCGCATAAACTTAAAAAAACAACAGCGATGAAAACAAGGTATAAAATAGCGATTGTGGCACTTATTGCCCTTGCAGGTTCAGCCCTTTTGGGTGGTGGCTTTTGGTGGTGGTTCATAGCCTTGACAGTAGGCAGAGGTATTATAGAGTTTCTCCTAACATTTGCGTTAGCGATGGTGCTTTACGTCCTCTTTTATGCACTTATCATCGGTGGAGTACTTTGGTTATTAATCGGTTAAAAATTGAAGATATGAACGCACAACCTATTGCAGTAAAGTTTGTCAGTTGGGAAGTACCTACCCTTGACGTATTAAGAAACAGCCGAGTGTACGAATTACGCCAAAGGCTTAATAATGGCGAGAAGATGAACCGTGAAGATAAAAATTGGCTTGCGGAAAACTTACAGGGTAATGCCTATTTCCGCACAGCAATACCTTTAAGAGGTTATCGGTTCGATTTTTCAGACGTGATACATAAATACCTTGTCAATCAGTATGGCAGTTGGCAGGAGTATTACGCACCCGACAAGACAAGCCTAAGAGCAACCCTTTATGGCAGAGTAAACCAAATAGTAGAAATCAATTAAAAACAGATACATCTATGAGAGCAAGACGAGGAAAAACAGTGGCACAGCAGTGCAGATACTACGAGGTGGAGAACATCTACGACTATATGGTCAGCGTGTATATCAACGGCAACATCACTCCGTTTCGGGAGCTATACCAAGAGCTATGCACCGATGCAAAGAGATTGTTTATCAACTACATCTTTGATGAAGTGCCAAGAGTTTACCATCAAGAGATAATTAGAGCAACCATTCAGTAATCACAAGGAGCGAGAGTAACGCCTTGCCCCACAACACTAATCACAATGAGCGTATCAATCCATTTCAAGAATGAAATACAGACCTATTTAGAGCAACGTGCCGAGTATGACGAACTGTTTGCACGTTCGTACCGTAACCCATTGAAGAACATCGAAGATTGTCTGACCTACATTTTGAACTATGTTCAGAAAAGCGGTTGCAACGGTTTCTCCGATGATGAGATATTCGGGCAAGCGGTTCACTACTACGATGAAGCGGACATCGAAGTTGGCAAGCCAATCGACTGCAAAGTGGTAGTCAATCACCACGTAGAACTGACCGCAGAGGAGAAGGAACAAGCACGTAAAGATGCAATCAAGCGAGCCGAGAACGAGGCGTATGCCAAGATGAAACAGCAAAGAGAGAAAGCCACCGCCAAGCGGACGGCAACCGTACAACAATCCCAAGCAACCCTATTTGATTTTTAAGCCTTATGAAACCAAAGAATAAATTCCAACAGCACGTATTAGAGTTAAGCAAACGCTTACCTAAAATCACCGAACCGCAACAGCGTTGGGCATTCAAGCATTGTTTTGACCATATTGGCAAGCGTAACGCAAAAGGTACAATCACTTGTTTGGAGTGCGGACACAAGTGGCACGAAGATAACAGCCCCCTTGCAGATGCAATTTTAGGGTGCAAGTGTCCGAACTGTGCTACCCAATTAAAGATAAATGCCACCCGACAAAGGGTATTCAACAATATTGAGTATTTCGGCATCATTACCACTTGCGACGGCTTTCAAGTGATACGCTACTTTCATATCAGCGTATATCGCAAGGCAGGGGAACAGGCACGTTATTCGTGTTCGGAGGTGGTACAGCGTTGGTTGTCGCCAAACGGTAAGGAAGCCATCGTAGCACGCTTGCGAGGAATGAGCATTATGTACTACGACCTTTGGAACTTCGGCTCTCTGCTTGAAATCCGTCCATACCATCGGGCACACGATATTGACCCGATGCACTTCTACCCCCGACAGCGTGTTATCTCTGAAATCAGCCGTAACGGTTTTTGTGGGGAGTATCACGGCTTACATCCGCTGGCATTGTTCCGCACTATCCTCACAAGCAACAAGGCTGAAACCTTGCTCAAAGCAGGGCAATGCGAACTTTTGAAACATTTTGTCCGCAGTAGCTCACGCAATATCGACACCTATTGGAACTCAATACGCATTGCCATTCGTAACGGTTACACCATTGAGGACGGTTCTATGTGGTGCGACTACATCGACCAACTGAACTTCTTCGGCAAGGACACCAACAGTCCGAAATACGTTTGTCCCGACAATCTGCACCAAATGCACGACCTCTATACGAAAAGACGTAGAGTGTACAACGAGCGACAAGAGTTGGAGAAGAAACGCCAACAGGCACGAGAGAACGAGGAAAAATTCAAAGAACTCAAAGCCAAGTTTTTCGGCATAGCCTTTACCGATGGTACAATCCAAGTGCGAGTATTGGAGAGCGTGGACGAATTTATGGAAGAAGGTAAGGCAATGCACCATTGCGTATTTGATGGCAGTTATTTTCTTCGTGCGGAGTCTTTGGTACTATCTGCTACCATCGACGGCAAACGCATTGAAACGGTAGAAATATCGCTTAAAACGCTCAAAGTGGTGCAATCTCGTGGTGTATGTAACAAGAATACCGAGTACCACGACCGCATCATCAAATTAGTAAACAAGAATAGAAACCTTATCCGCCAACGGATAGCAGCATAATACGATTATGGAAACAAATTACAGCACATTGATAATCACATTCAGACAGCCCATTGTCGAACTGAACGAGATATTTGACAACCCCATAGCGTGGGGAGTATCTACTCTCAAAGAGTGGATAGACTGTTCCGAAAGCACCCGATTTACGCAGATAACCCACGATACAGCCGTTATCACATCGGAGTATAATATGGAACTTGTGGTTGAATGGTTAGAGAAGAACACCCCCATAAAAGAGAAGAAGTATGTATAAACTATTCATAGGCTTTCGGAAATTAGGCGAGTTTCCGAGCATATTACAAGCCAAGCAATTCGCCACAGATAGTAACCTAATAGGCATTTTTAGCCTATTAGGAAGTAATAACTACCACGACAGTTGGTGTAAATTTTAGATGATATGAACAGTATTAATCACAACGGCATATCCGTATGCCCCACAGGAGAGGAACGATATGTATATTTCAACCTTACTCCACGTCCAAGACGAAAAGGACGGTATTGCCAATACGACTACCGTGACCCGATAGACGGGGAACTATTCAGTACCGTAGCTCCAACGCTGGAAATATGCAGGAAGCGTAGAGATGAATGGCTGAAAAAGAAACAGCCATAGAGCCAATGGGCGGAGCAATCCGCCCGTTACTTTCTTTCAGTGAGCCAAAGGCGGGTAAGAAAGTAACAAAGAAACCGTCGTGAAACCCTCTGATTACACAGAGGGTTATTTTTATGCCGTTATTTTTAGCTGGTAAAACGGCAAATTCCTATCTTCGCAAAAAGAACAATTTATCAAATGGCAAAATACAGAATTATACTATCGGTCGGAACGCTTGGGATGACATCAAAACAGTTGAACAGCACTGTTGAAACACTTATGCTCGACGGCTGGGAGAAAGTAGATGGGTTGATGGAAACATGGCAAACCGATATGGAGGCAGCCAATAAAACAGAAGTTCATCACGAGGTGATGAGAGCAATCGCACGTGTGAAGCTATATTCGGAAATTGCACACAAATTAGCATTTGCGTTTCAGATTAGCCGTCAGCGTCCAATCGTGGGAACAATGTCATAATCATGGGTGTAAAGAAAGCTGTCTTGGAAAAATGGGTGGTTGCTCAAAAGCGGCATCGCCTTTCGGATAAGCATGTGCAAATGGCTCGTGAGCTTGGGTTGAATCCCGATAAGTTGGGTAAGATTGACAACCACGAGCAAGAGTTATGGAAAGCCCCATTGCCACAATTCATTGAAGATGTTTATTTCAAACGGTTTAAGCGGGAAGAACCTGTTATAGTCCGCTCCTTGAAAGATATTATCGCTGATGATAAACTTCGCAAAGAAAAGAAGAAACAAGAAAAGGCTAACCATCCCCGGAATAATGAGTTGTCCAATGGCGGAAATAAAGAGACAGAAAGCTCTCCAAAACCGCTTTCCCTATCTGCCAAACTCAAATTGATAAATGAAAAGCCTAAAGTAAAAGTCAAATTAGAGGGTGGAGAATCCCCCGATTCCATTCTTTCAAAGGAGGCTTACATTTTTGACGAAGCATTTGCTTTTTATGAAAAAGAGAGTGTTACACTTGCTGAGTTGGGGTTTATTCTAAAAAAGATACACCCCAGATACAAACCGCGTCGATATGGTTGCAAGACATTAAGAGCGATTTATGAGAAGCTGGATAAATATAAAGTTGTAGATGCAGAAGAGGTTGTAGTGCAGAGAAAAGTATAAGGGACAAGAGAGAATAATAGACTGCTTGGAGCAATTTTCCAAACTGAACAAACGGGAAAAATACTAAAACATTGAAAATAGCGTAAGTCTAACAATCTGAATTTAGCTTATCTTGCCGTTTTTCAGTAACTTTGCGAAAATTATTTTTAATAAAAAAACATGAATGATTTAAAAAACAAAGATTGCTCTGCTGTTCAAGCACATATCGCAATGCTGCAAGGAATTATAAGTAGAATGGCAAACAACAGTGCAAATTGCAAGACGTGGGCTGTTACTATCATCGCAGCCATGTTGGTGCTAATAGCTGACAAAAATATGGGATTTACCGATATTTGGATATGTTATATTCCAGTAGCCCTATTCTTTCTCTTAGATTGTTATTATTTAGGATTAGAAAGAGTATTTATAAAAGACCAAGAAAACTTTTTACAGAAAGTTCCTTCCGGTAATTATGCAGATGATTTATATGTAATCAAGGGGTTACCAAAATTCGGCGGACAATTGCGGAGCACCATTAATGCTATGAAATCTTTTTCCACAACTCCGTTTTATGGATTTATTGCTTTATTTATTTTTATTTTGGGAAGATGTTTAAATGGGTAGAACGAAACGAAAGTATAATCATGAAATGATTTTATTTCAGAGAACCTTAAAAAAGCCTTTAGCCAATATCGCATCTATAATGCCTATTGGCTTTGAAGATTCTTTGTTTTTTTCTGAGTTTAAACGTTTGTATTCATATTTATGGGAAGATATTTGCGATAAATCGAGAGAATACAAACGTATGGATGAGGGTTTGGAAAAAAAAGGTTTCCCGAAACGCTATTATTTTCCATCTCCTAATAACTATTTGAGCAAAGTATCAATCCCATATATCAATCGAATTCGCAAATCCCATCTATCTCCTTCATTCTCGATTGATGTTGATAAACAGTCAAAGATAAAAGAGGATCTTCTCAATGAATGTTCTCAAAAAACATTGAAAAGAAAGACTAGACTGCAAGAAAATTTAAAGTACATACAATTTGTAACTCCAGAATACTCAAACTATTATATAGAGGAATATTTCAAAAGTAAAAAGAGTCATCCAATAAACGTAAATGACAGATATGCAGTATTAGTAGAGGCTTCAAAATACAAAAGTCCAGCAACCATTAAGTTTCTACATAGAGTAAATGCCTCTGAAAGGAATTTTCATCTAAGACATTTTGCATTTCTAACTCTTCAAAAATTTGGAATAAAAGAAGTTTGGTGGCGTAAAAACAGAAAAGGGAATAAACGAGCAGGAGATACGCTTGTGCCGAAAAAGATTGAAACACCAGATGATTTACTTAATTTTATTCATAACTCACAATTAGAACAAGCTAAAATGTATGATTTATTTCTTTCTCATAGTTCATTAGATAGTGCTTTGTTAATTAATATGAAAGCATCCATAAATAGTGATGGAATTAATGTTTACGTCGATTGGGTTTGCGACAGAAGTTCATTGAAAAGAGAGCTTACCAATGTCAATACAGCTAAAGTAATAATAGAACGATTAAATTCTTGCAAAGCATTGCTTTATATTCATACTCCTGCCAGCCTTAATTCCAAATGGACACCGTGGGAACTGGGGTATTTTCATGCGCTCAAAAACAAGATTTGTGTTTATTACCCTGAAAAAGTTGAGGACATCCCTCCTTATTTGGAAATCTATCCTACAGCATCATTAAAAGATGGTTGTTTTCTGGTAAAAGATGATTCGGGAATAGATATAAGCCTGAGAGATTGGATTGGTTAGGCTTCAAGCCAAGGTAATATTCGCTTCTGATAATCACCGAATGATTTCAAATACTTATTAGCCCATTCTATTCCAGCATTAATTTGTTTTTCTAAATCGACATCTTCATATTCAATTTTTTGAATATTTTTCAAACGAGGATATAAGTCTTCAAACATCCAAGTCGCTCCAGTTCCTTTTTTTTGGAGGACTATTGTCGTTAATTCCGCCAATTTGGCGATGTGTGGTAATTCATACAAATGACCAGATGGCTCACTATTTTCGATAATAACAAATTTAGATGATAATCCATAGCGTAACACTTTTTGCATTACACTTTCACCGATTTTATCAGGTTGTTCTTTGATTAAATAAGTGTAAAAACCTAAATCATCAAGATAGGTCTGAATCGTTTTCAACAAAGTTAATCCCTCTGCTGTATCTTTGCCTAAAATTAATACGCTGTCGGAGTTTTCAAGCATATTGTTAGCCCTCTCAAATACCAAATCATAAGCTAAATTAATTTTGGATTTTAGAGAATCTTGGGTTGTATTAATAGTTTCTTCAAACGACCAACGAATAAATAGATGAACATCATCCTCTTCGTCGAGTTCTTCTTTAAAGAAAACAACTCCCTCTGTTCTTAAACGTTTAATGGCTTTCATCATTGCCTCCGCAAACACATGGGCATGATATTTATGATACCAATACTTTGTATAGATATGCTCCTCTAATTGAATGATAAGATTATTTTCTCTTCGCAAGATATAGCACTCCGGAAAGTTATCTTCAAATACATGATAACTTACATTTTCCTCTAAATTACTTAGTCCAATAGAAAATAAACTATATAGATTACATTCTTCGTATTCGAAATTTTCTTCACCTTCCATATCTTCTTATTTTTTGCAAAATTACCCATAAAAAAGCACCCGCCAAAATGGATTAACCGTTGTTTGCAATAAGTTATAAAAAATCGTTTGTTTGTCCATGTACCAATATTGATAGATACAGCATGGTAACTATAATGTTATATATCCCAGTGAGGGGATTGTATGTGAATGCGATATTTCAAATATTACGGTTTCTCCGTGAGGATATCCGCATCTACCTCCAACTCGTTGATGAGAGAAGCGTAGAGTTTATCACCTCGTTGCTCCACGTGTTTAATGTTCTCAAAAGGAGCTATAATAGGCTTTTCGCCATACAGGTAGCACAGCAAAATCCCCTCCTTGCAATAGCGGAAGCCATCTATATTGTCAAAGGGCTGTAACGCTTGTTTGGCAGGACTGTTATTGGCAAAATAGTCAGATAAAAGAGTGAATATGTTGATTACCGATACACCTTCCTCTACTGCACGATGATAAAAAGCATCATTGCGTCCATCATCATAACAGAGTATTTGCGAGCAGTTGGCAAGCAGATAATCATTCAAATTATTATCCGGTGCAGGTAGATTTGTTATCAACTGAATATCTTCTTTCTCGTACCTAAATTGCCGTACAGCTTCGGTAGCCAATGTTGCGAACCCGTCCGACATATCGGATAGGAATACTCTGAAACCCTGTTTGTATAACGAAGCAACAAGTAGGTATAGTTCCGTTGATACGACGTTCAGCAAATTTTTGTCATCTCTTCCTGATAGCATCTCTGCGGTGGAGCAGCTTGTAAAGGCTACTGTTTTTTCTTTAATGATTTCCATTTATGATTGGTTTTTAAGTGTAAAATTGAAACTTGCAGAGAACCATTTAGGATAAAAAAGAAGCACGGTACTCAACAAGTTCTCTTCTCAGGTACGACCAAGCACCGTGCAGCCAAACAAGTCAAGCCCGTGCTAAGTGGATATAGCACTGACTCTCCTTGTTTATTTTGACTGCTTTTAATTGGTCGTTTTGAGAAGACAAATAAACAATTCGTTCAATAATGTATATGTCAAATCCTTATGTATTACCTCATAGGCGATTGTATTTTACGTTAATGACTACAAAGTTAATGGATTGTTTGCAAATTCAAGCAGAATACAGTTGAATTTTACGGTATCTCTTCCGTTTCTCCTTCTTTATCCGAATCATTCTGAAACGAAACAGAAAGTTCATAACACTGATTGAAATTATCATATACATACAGCGTTAGGGCTTGCTGGTCGGTACAGTTGGAAGTGTAGTATAGCCGGAACGTATCTCTTTTCAACGGGTAGGTATCGTTAGGTAGGAAGATTGTGCCATCGTCCATTTTCAAAGTACCAACGCCGTCAAATTGAAAATATCCAATCCGAAATTCCGCTTCTTTGTAGTTACCCGACTTATGCAGTTGCAGGCGTATTTCAGCCGTTTCTCCCTGCTTGATACGCTTTTGCACAGGCATTGTCGTCAGCGAAAAGTCATACGCCTGAAGCACCTCTAATTTGTCGTCGCAAGAGCTAAACAACATCCCGACGATTGATAGCATAAATGCTGATATTAATAGTGTAATCTTCATTGTTGTTCTAATTTAAAATGAATTTTAAGCCGATACCGAATTGTGTCGCAAATTTACCTATGGAGCTGCCCCAAAGCACCCGTTCCCGTGCATTGAGTAGTAGTACCACACGGTCGGACAGATAGGTTTCTAATTCCAGAGTTATTGCTCCACCATAGATAAAAGCATCCTTATTTTGGAGCGTTGCCCCATCGGGGAGCAACTTATCTCCCCATCGACTTGTTTCGTAGCCTGCGAGTGCAGAACCGCCAATCGACAGAAAGAATGTTTTGGATGGGTCAGACAGGAATTTCAGATAGTAGCCACCCTCTGCGGTGAATTGGGCTTTGGGTATCTGAATATCCTTGTAGGCATATTGCTTGCTAAGGTATTCCGCACCGAACACCCAGCGGTTGCCGTTTTTGGTGTAGGTCGAAAGTCCGATTCCAGCGTAATAGTTCAGTGGCTTTTGTACGCCATCGACAAAACCGCCACGCAATTCCAAACCACGCATACCCGGCAGGTAGCGTTGGGCGTTTGCCTGCCCACATAGGGCAAGCAACACTACAATCATAAATAACCAACGCTTCATATTACTTCACCTTTAATTCGTTAATCACTCTGGCACGCACGATGTCCTCGTTCTCAATCACGAACGACTGATGTCTGCCTCCCGATTTCTCGTGTAATTCAACAACAAGTTGCTTATCCTCCGGAATGGTAAACTTCTCCATCGTGAAGATGGTACGCTCGTCTTTGTTGCCAGCTACACGAACAGCATAGTTATAGGCACGCAAAGGAAAAATCACCTGCTCTTGAATGGCAGTACGCTTGGCAACCTTTTTATCGACAATCTTAAAGGTGATAAAATCAATGTCGTATGGTACATTCGACGAGTTCTTAATCTGCGTATGGAAATACAACAGCCCGTTGTGTGTATACAAGCCACGCAACAAATACTGAATACCAAAAGACTTCGCCCCGATATGTTTCACTTCACGTTTATTGTTCTTATGAATGGACTTCATAATCAGATGTACCAGCTTCGGGGATTCGCTACCCAACTCTTGCAAATACACATCAAGCGCATTGTTCGGACGATTAACCGTGCTACCATCGTGGATAAAGTCTTTCATCTCGATGTTTAGCAATAGCGGTTCATCGGCATATTTTACGTTGAACGTATAAAAACTGCCAGATTCAGTAATGACAGAAATATTGGTTTCCGTGCGGAAATTCTTCACCGTAGCTTTCACACGGATTACATTCTCTGCTCCGTCTGCCTTACCTGCAATCAGGTTGGGAGAACCCAAATCCACATAGCGAACCGCTGACGGGAAGATGATATGTGTCGTCTTGTCGTATGAAACCTCCAATCCGTAAGGTGGTATCATACGGTCGTAGGTTACTTTCTTGCTCAGACCTTCAAAAAGGTCGCCTGTTGATTCTTGTGCGTTTGCACCGATTACGCCCAGCATCAGGGCAATAGCTAACATTACTTTTTTCATTTTACTTTGGATTTTAGTGGGAGGGTCGCAACGGCGACTCCGAGTTATTATTAAATTGTTTACTGTTTATTCTGGTATAGCATCAAGTTATACCCAGCTTTTAGGTGTACTTTGATAGTTCGCATCTTCTTGGCGATATACTGCGATGTGCCTTGTATCGCTCCTTTGCCGAGGTCGGTCAGTAGTTGGTTTCCGGCACTCTGTTGGTTGAGATTGATGGTCGTTCCGAGATTACCACCCAAATTGGCGGCTATCTCTTTAATGGCATCCACTTCCATAGAACCCGGAATAAAAATGCCTTCCTGTCCGTCGCTGTCTATCACCGTCAGCTCCACCGAAATAATCAGCCCTTTGTACTCCAACGAGTTGATAGAGATACCGAGCCGCTCGCCTGCAATCTTGCCCAAACCTGTAACGAGTGCATTTTTCGGGATAACCGTTTCTCCGGCACGCATCGGCTCCAATAATCGCATCCGCACCGCTTGACCGTCCGTGATGGTTTGGTTTTCGTGGATGCACGCCTTGATGGTGTTTTTCTCCGATTGACCTGTTGTGCCCACTGCCGTATGGAATCCCATATTCCGCTCCTGTGAGTATTCGGCAATGAACGTAGAATCGTCCATCGGCTGCACCAATCCCGAAACAATGCGTTCCTTTACCTCACCCACAGACTGCATTTGCGCTTTGCCGTTCTTATAGGCTTCGGTCTGCTTGGCTTTCGCCGGAGCGGTAGTTACGGTAGATGGTTGTCCCGGCATCGGCTGCCCTTGCGTTTGGGGCATATACTTTGCCGCCAACTCGTAGGATTTTTCCATCAACGCCATTTGTTCATCCACGATGTTTTTGGGCGATTCTTGGGTTGCTAACTGTGCTTCGAGTTGAGCGAGCCGTTCTTTTAACTCTTCCTTTTCGGGGTCTTCTTTCGGAGTTTCGTAAAAATTACCCAGCGTGCGATTCATATCCCGATAGGCATTGGCAGAGGTATGAATGGTTTCTTTCGGTCGGACACTACCACTACCTCCGCCATAGCTACGCTTTGGCTCTTGTGGCTCATCGAAGTTCGGTATCTCTGCATCCTCATCTTCGCCACCCCCGAACATCGACGCCAAATCCTGCATTTGATTGCGACGTTCCTCCTGTTTGCGGTTCAGCATATCCTGTTCGTAGGCGGTCTGCTTGTCGTCCACCAGCTCATTGTCAGTGGGTATAGGCACTTCGGTGTTGAAACCCACCTGCTCCTGTGCCTTCTCTGTTTCGGACGGAGCGAAAATGTACCACACCAGCACTATGCCTACAATCACCGCCAACGGGTAGATGATAAACTTCTTCTGCTTTTGTCGCTGCTCTTCGGTCAGCTCCTTTTTCGGCTTATCCGGCTCTTTGGGCGGCTTTACCTCACTTTTGTTCTCTTGCGATTGTTCCATTGTCGTAAATGTATAATTGGTTAATACTATCTCGTTTTTGCAGTTCGAGCATTTCGATATGCTCAATCTCGATGCGTTGTCCCTCGTTCTTGCCGATGTTGTAAATCGCACTCACGAAGATGTAAACGGAGGCGATACCGAAGAAAAGGAACATCGTCAGCAGTACGGCAAGCCGCTTTTCGGGCGTTATCCGTCCGCACAGGCGGCGGAGGTTATCATCCACCCAATCCTGTGCTTTTCTAATGTACTTGCCTATCATCGTTTCTGGACTTTAATGTCCTTATTCTCCACGATGGTAAAGGCTTCGATAATAAATCCGTGCGGATTATTGTCGCTTCGGACAGAATTCAGCAAATTACAACGTGTTACAAGACTGCGTTCCGTTACGTTGCTTTCCCGAATAATCATTTGTCGGGCATAGGTTACCGCCTTGTATGGATAGCTGTCGAAGTTGCACGCCACGCTATCCACCTGAATCACTTGATTGACATTACCCGAAATGATTCGGTTGTAGTACCCCTTTTCCGCAAAGTCGTTGTAGTGGATAAAGGCACTCTTGTCGGCAAGTTGCAACGCCCGTTTGATATTCCCCTCAATCGCCGATTTATCGGGTGAGAGCGTAAAAAACAGTTCGTGAAACCGCTTGATGTGTTCCCTTGCTTCGACCGGACGGTTCTGCGACAAGTCTTGTGAAAGAGCGAGCATCAACGATTTACCACCGTCCAGCACATATATCTTTTGTCGCTGTGCCTCGGCAAAGGAGTAGGAGTTCCATACGGAGTAACCTACTATCACCGCACACAGGCAGACAAAGACAATCCCGAACAGGCGTATTTGTCGAAAACTCGTTTCGATGTTTTTTAATGACTTAAATTCCATTGTTTTACTTTTTTAATTAGTGATTATTTCTTAAAGAGTTTGCCTGCACGTCCTGCCAAGTTACCTGCCACTGCACCTGCTGCACCTCCTACAACAGACCCCGTTCGTCCCGCAACCTGATTGACCGGACGTGCCGCACTGCCTACGCCTCCAGCTTGTATTACCCAGCTTGCTACCGTCGGGATGGTGAAGTAGCCCAAAATGCCGATGATAAGGAATACGATATAAACCCCGTTGCTTGCCTCAATCGAAAAATTGGGGTTGTTCTGCAACTCAGAAATATCGTTTTGGAGCATCAACACCTGAATCTTTGCCAATACGCTACTGAACAAATCCGATACGGGGAGCCACATATATATCTGTATGTAGCGGCATACCCATTGCGAAAGCGTGCTTTGAAATCCATCCCAGACCGAAATACCAAAGGCTATCGGGCCAAGGATGGCAAGGACAATCAAAAAGAACGTGCGAAGCGTGTCGATGAGCAGGGCGGCGGCAGCAAACAGCAACTCCAAAATCTCGCGAAAAAAATCCCGTATTGATTTCTTCATACTGTACATACTTCTTTCCACATACATCCCTGCCATCGTAATCATATCTTCGGGGCCCCATCCGAGTTCTTCCAACTGCTTGTCGAACTCTTCGTTGCTCACCAGATAGGCAGTTTCGGGATTGCGCATCATCGCCTCGTATTCTAACTTATCTTTCTGCTCCCGGTATTTATTCATATCCATAGTCTGTGATTTAAGCATCTTGTGCGTACCTTGCACGATAGGGCTTAGTATGGTATTCATCGTACCGAGAACCAGTGTCGGAAAGAACATAATGCAGATGCCGATAGCGAAGGGTCGGAGCATCGGATACACGTCGATGGGTTCAGCTCTGGCAAGCGACTGCCAAACACGGACGGCAACATAAATGAGTGCCCCCAGTCCGGCAATTCCTTTTGCTACCCCTGCCATATTAGCGCAGAGAGGCATCATCTCTACATAGAGGTTGCGGAGGATCTGATGTAAGTTTTCAAATTCCATCATCTTACCAATATCTATCATTAGCATTGCCGTAGAGAGCCATTACTCGGTCGGTATCACCCGACTTTCTTGCACGCAAGTAGCTCACGGCAATATTTTTGTTGGTATAGTAGCCCACCAGATTGCGATACCGTTTCACCGAGTTGTAGCACCTGTCTACCACATCCATTCGCTCCTTGTCGCTGAGTGAAAGAGTGGTAATATTTACCACCTCTTTCATCTCCTGCAATACGCCGTTGCTCTCCTCCAGTAGCTTGGTATAGCCAAAGGCGATGGCTCCGAGTTCCTCCACCGAATAATTCGGGTCACGCAACATTTTTTGAAAACTAATGACATATACATCGGAAATTTCACCAATCATCAAAATGGTTTGCTGTACCTTGCGTGCGTCCTTAACTAAGTTATTCACAGCCTTTAACGCGTCATAATATTTTTTACCCTGCTCGTAAATCTTTACTGTTTCCTTAAAATTGGAAACCATGTTACTCGCCGTTGTGGAGGTTTGTACAATCTGTTTGGTCGTATTGACAATCCCTTGTGCAAGGTTCGAGGGGTCGAACGTTACCCACTGTGCTTGTGAAGGCAAAGCGAAGGAAACCAATGCCATTGCCATAAATAAAAATCGCTTCATATTACTTTGGATTTTAGTGGTTATTACTGTTTTTCGCTGGCTCTCGTGTAATCCCCGTTGGGCGAGAAGGTCAATACATCGGTTACCTCGTTGTAGGCGATGTCAATCCGAAAACCTGTATTGATGAACAGATTGCCGTTCTCTTGCACAATCAGGTAGGTTTCTGGCTTCACCTTTCGGGTAACACCTGTTTTTCGGAACACGGTTACTTTGTACTGCTCACCCTCCTTGAAGATTAATACGTCGGGCTTGTTTGCTACACTTACCCAGTTGCCGCATAACTTTGACAAATCATCCTCTTTCACCTCTCCGCAAGCAGAGAGGAATAGGGAAGTCAGGGCAAGTGTATATTTAGCCAACTCCAAAAGTCGGCTCTTTGAAATAGTTGTCATGTTGTTGGATTTTAATTGGTTTTATTTCTTTTTCGGTCGGCAAGCTGCTTGATAGCAAGCTCTATATCGCCCAACTCTTCGGCAAGGGCAAGCACCTCCATCTTCTCCGTTTCTTCCGTCGAAAACGTCAAATACTCTTCCACGCTTACCTCTGTGGCATACACCGCTGATTGCGTTCCGCCAAGTCCAATCCACACCTCTTTATATAAGCGGCTCGGATTGTTTGCCATATTGATGGAGAGTATCTGCCCTCGTTCTTTGTCCGTTAGACCAAGCAAGTTTTGGATACTGTCGAACTTATTCATGTACTTGCGCTGGTCGAGCAGGATTTTGCAGTCCGAGTTATTGATGATGGCTTCTTTCACCACCGGAGAGCTGATAATATCGTCCACCTCCTGCGTTACTACGATGGCTTCACCAAAGTATTTACGAACGGTTTTGTACATATATTTTAAATATTCCGACATACTCGGAGAGGAAAGAGCCTTCCAAGCCTCCTCCACGATAAGTTGTTTTCGGATGCCCTTTAACCGCCTCATTTTGTTGATAAAAGCCTCCATAATGATGATGGTTACGACGGGAAAAAGTTCTTTATTTTCCTTGATGGCGTCAATTTCGAATACTATAAACCGCTTACTAAGCAGGTCGATATTCTTATCCGAGTTAAGCAAAAAGTCAAAACGTCCACCGCTGTAATACTGGCGTAGCGTGGTGAGAAAATTGTCGATATTGAAATCATCTTTACTCACCTTGATAGCTCGCTCCTCCAGCTCCGTGCGGTAATCGTCCCGCATAAATTCATAGAACGTGTTGAAATTCGGAACGATACTGCGGTCTTCCTTGATACGATTGATATAGGCACTTACCGCACTACCCAGCTCACCGCTTTCCGTTTTGGAAATCTTATCGTCCTCGCTCTTCCAAAGGGTCAATAGCAGGGTTTTGATGCTGTCCTTTTTCTCCACGTCAAACACAAGGTCGTCAGTGTAAAACGGGTTGAAACTGATGGGTTTATCCTCCGTGTAGGTAAAGTAAATCCCATCTTCCCCTTTGGTCTTTTTGTTTATCATCTCGCAAAGACCCTGATAGGAGTTACCCGTATCCACCAGCACCACGTGCGTACCCTGCTCATAGTATTGGCGGACGAGGTGATTCATGAAGAATGACTTTCCCGAACCACTCGGCCCAAGTACGAACTTGTTGCGATTGGTCGTAATACCCCGTTTCATCGGCAGGTCGGAAATATCCACGTGCAGCGGTTTACCCGTCAGCCTATCCACCATCTTGATTCCGAACGGTGACGGAGAGTTTTTATAGTTTGTTTCCTCTGTGAAGAAACAAACCGCCTGTTCGATGAATGTGTAAAAACTCTCTTCTGATGGAAAGTCAGCAGCATTGCCCGGTATTCCCGCCCAGAACAAGGTTGGGGTATCAACAGTATTATGGCGTGGTTTACATTCCATCAACGCCAACTGGCTACCTACCTCATTCTTGATTTGTTTGAGTTCCTCACGGTCATCGCTCCACGCCATTACATTGCAATGGCAGCGAACCGAAGTCAGCCCGAAACTATGCGCCTCGTTCAGATACTCGTCGATCCACTCTTTGTTGATTTGATTCGAGCGGCTATACCTCGAAAGGGAGTGCATATTTTTCGCCATCTTCTCGAACTTCTGCAAGTTGGCAGCACTATCATCAATGAACACATACTGATTGTATATGTGATTACAGGAAAGCAGTAGCCCAAGCGGAGCGGCAAACGACAATCGGCAGTCCGAGCGGTCGGTAGATAATTTCTCATACCGCATATCGGTCATTACATTGCCCGGCAGATCCTCCACATCCGAGAGCGTGTGTAGGCAGAGGTAGTTATCACCGATTTTCATTTCATCGGCTCCGAGTGCCATATCCTGCAAACAGGTGGTGTCGGTCTGTGAAAGTGCAAAATACTTTTCCACGATACCCGCCTGCGTCTGAGTCCCGACAATCTCATCGCTTGTCAGACGGTGCAACTTTACAAATCCGCTCTCATTCATAATCGAAGCAAACTGCCCGACAGCTTCAATAAACTTCGTCATTGCCTCCTTGTCCTTAATCTCTTTCGGGACGATGAACCCACGACAAAGCGTACTGAAATTGCTCTGCGTGCGGCTGCGTTCCTTGGTCGTTTTCGTCAGGAACAGGTAGCAATAATGATTCAGATACGGACGTTCGTTGAAATGTCGCTCGAATGAACGGGACAGGAAGCTAATATCCTCCTTATCCGTTTGGGGCTTGTAGTTCTCCTTGATAAAGATGTCCTGCTTATGGACGATTGAATAATCCGGCAGCACTTTCATCGCCTTGACCCAAGCCGAGTGTATCGCTTCGTACTCCGCTGACGTTACGGTGTAAAGTTCGGGTAGCTCTACCCGAAACCCGACCGTTACATCGGCATCCTTGCTCACGATTACATCGTGTTCAACGGAGAGTAGCGGAAACTTACTCTCCAATGTGGTTGCTTTTAATATATTTCTCATATGGTTGCCTATAAATTGAAATTATTGCCCGTGCGGCTCCGCACTTTGAATAGTTTGGGAATTTTCCGACGGTTGATGATGTATTTGGGGTGGCTGCTTCGGGCTTGCACTTTCATTAGTCCGTGTTCACCGTATTTGGCGTTCAGGGCGAAGGTCTGCCACACCAAAACTGTTGCGGCGACCAGCCCGAACCCAATACACACCCATTGGTTGATGCCAATTAGATACATGATTATAAAGAGTATAAAGACCGCAAGCAACCCACCTATAAATATAAATAGGTACTGTGCCTTTAACCCCTTAAATTCAACCGACTTTCCAATCCCTCTGTTGATTGAAAACTCAGCCATAACTTGATTATAAGAAGAATGAACGGAGAATCGTGGCGGCTACAATCAGGAAGATACAAGCTCCGAACCAGCTTGCTGCGGTCTTCGAGGTGTCGGGGTCTCCACTGCTGAACTTGCCGTAGACCTTTACACCGCCAATCAATCCCACCACCGCACCGATGGCGTAAATCAATTTCGTGACCGGATCAAAGTATGAAGTTACCATACTTGTGGCTTCCGTGATACCCGCCATGCCGTTACCTTGTGCCATTGCGGAGGAGGCAGCCATCATAAGGACTGCCGAGAAAAGAATCTGCTTTTTAGTCATAAATACTTTTTTGTTTGTGCCGAGCGATTGGATAGGTCGCCCGGCGGTTAATACTGTTTTTACTTGTGGATTTTAGTGGTGGCTACTCACTCTTTCAGCCGTAATCATACTTTCGCATTGCTTTACTTTTTTAATCGTTATACAAAATCCCGGATGTCGAACCCACTGATGTCGTCAGGCACTTTCATCTCGGCTTTATTTTGGGGATGGACTGAAACCTTAACCGCTTCCCCCTCCCCAGAGATAGGCTTCTTTAAGTTTTCGTCCATTAACCCCATTATTTTTTTCTCCCTTTCGGGATTGTTTTCAATGAGTTTATTATAGAACTCGTTGTCTTTCATTTCGGAAAAAATTCGTCCCGCCTGTTTCCGCTCCTGCGGTGTGGCCGAAGGGTTATCGGCAACCTTTATCGCTGTTCCAATTTCCTCGAAGCTCGCTCCGCTGGCATAGCTTCTGGCGGTGGCTCGCTCTTGCTCGTCTTCGTCGTACTCTTGCGGTATATTGGAAATCCGAATATCTTCAAACGCCTCATCCAATTTATCATCCGGTAATCGTGCCGATGGGGTTTCTTCCGTTTCGTCGGCAAATGTAGCGGCTATATCCGTAATAACCTCACCTTCAGGCTCTGTGGCGGTACTTGGCGGGAGGTTGGCGGTTGTTGGCGGTTGGCTCTCCATTTTGAAGCGGCTTTTGCCGACAATTCCGTCCTCTCTCTTTGGCGGTTTGAGTGGTGGTCGTTCTTCAGCCGAAACATCGTCTTTCTTCTTTCGCCAGAACAAGATATAGGTAACCAACCACGCATTGTAGAGCAGCAGCAGGCATATCAGTAGTGTTTCCATTCTTAAAAAATTGACTCGTTATGTTTGTTATACAATTCTATTATCTCATCTTGGCAACAGGCGAAATGTTGCTCCAGCACATTATCTATATAGCTGAATAGCGACACCTCATCGTTGCCGATTACTCTCACAATCCGCTGTATTCGCTCGTGATACTCTTTTCGCACGTAGGTAGTCTTTCCAAATCGTGCGGCAATGTTTGCCTCTTTAAGAAATCGCGCTATGTAATCTCTTTTTCTATCTTCAAATGATATTTTCTTTTTCATTTCTTATCAAATTAAATCTTCACGTTGTTTTTTGTATAATGCGTTAATCTCTTCTTTGTGCTGTTCCAAATGCTGGGCAAGCACCGAGTCGATGTACCCTCCAACTGTAATCTCCTTGTCAGCTATCACATTCACAATCTTAGAGATTTTAGTATGTACCTCCCGACTGATATAAACACATTGGCGAGTTTTGATTTCATTGCGTTGTAAAAACGCAGAACCATAATCTGTACTTTGCTTTTTTCGTCTGAGCGGCTCCCTTGGTGGCTCTTGCAGCTTCTCTGCAACAGGTTCCATCTCAGTGGGAGATTGAGCGGGAAGCGGCACTTCACTCGTAGGCTGTATGCCACCATCCCGCTTACGCTGTTTGATAGACGCAAGCAATAATGCTTCATCTATTCCTTCTGTATCAACTTTGCGGCTTCCCATATTATTTACTCTTTTATAATGTTACATATCTCATCCGATAACTCTTTTATGTTACTCCCTTTTAATAAGGCATTGTCTATCGGAAAGATGGTTGAGCGGAATATCGTTTTTCGCTCTGAAGACAAATCACGGCGAAACCGCTTACTGTCGGGCAGTGAAGTTTTAAGAACAGAAAGTCCCATTTCGGCTATTACCTTCTCATAGATTTCGTATAACTCGCTTTTTTCTCTTCCATCCACCATTGTCCAAAAAAGGTGTAAGCCTTTTGCTTTGGCTATTCCGGTAGTCATCAAATTTTCATTGAACATAGACGTAAATTGTAGGGTGCTCTCCACGACAAGGCGATCCGCACTGAGTGGAGCAAAAATGTAGTCCATCTGGGCAAGTGTGCGAACCACGCCCTCGCTTTTGAGCGTACCCGGCAAATCGAAAAAGACTATGTCAGGTCTGACATCCTCTTCATTCATCATTTGCTCTGCCTCGTCGAGAGCATCTACCGGATTGCTTGCCACAACCGGATATGCCTTTTTCTTCACCTTCCTAAAATGGTTACAGGCAAGGGTTTTGAAGTAGAGGTCATCCTCTATCAATTTTATCTCCCTCTCCCGAATATCCATAATGCTGTTTTGAGGGTAGTCGCAATCAACGATAGCAACGTTATACCCTTTCACATAATGGAGGTAGCTGGCAACAAGAACTGTTACCGAAGTTTTGCCAATACCACCTTTCTGGGTGGCAAATGCAACAAAGATTTCTTTACTCATAATTGTAATGTTTTAAATTTATAATTAGTTACCTAAGCAGGTCAATGCTTCATTGAATAGATAGCGATACACGTAGGTGGTGAACCACAAGCACGAATCGCCATTTAATTGAAACGGTACATATCTGAGGCTGCAAGTCTGTACGACAGCACGACAATACGACAGCAAATCATTAAATCTGCAAGACAGTACATCTTTGAATTTACATTCTTGTAAATCTCTAAATAACTGCTTAGGCAAGGATACAATACCATAGTTATGTGCCTCATTATATCTGTAATTACTCATTGTTTTTAATCATTCGTTACTCAATTCTCCGGCAAATAAACAACGAATAATTAGCACTTGTATCACCTTTGCCCCTCGTGGCGGTACTTGGCGGTTTGCTGGCGGTTATTGGCGGTTTGCCCTATGAAAATCAGCCACATAAACCCCGTAACTTTGCACCCAAGCGACAAGGCTCACTGCCAACGAACGCCGCACCCATGAGATAAGCTCTCTCCAATCCGTCCCCCAGACGGATTTTTATGTTCACTGGAACATAGCAAGGTGTGTATCGAGTTACTCGATACCTTTTGGGTTACTCCCAAAAGCCTTGCTCTGGCAGAGGGCTGGGCTTTTCCTCCGAAGTCGGAAGCCCTATCTCATACCTGCGGTAGCTGTTAAGCGGTGGCTTATGTCGTGCCACTAAAATCCACAGTTAAATGAAAAAGGAGAAAAACAAGACAGGAGGCAAGCCTCCCAAGCCCGACAAGGCTACGCATTGTATTATGGTACGCTTCAACAGCGATGAGTTTGCCCGTTTCCTCACGCTCTATGAGCAGTCGGGCGTGTATGCCAAAGCCGTTTTTATCAAAGCCCGTGTCTTTTCGGAAGAGTTTCGGGTGGTGAAAATTGATAAAACACTGCTTGATTATTACACAAAATTATCTGCCTTGCACGCTCAATACAGAGCCATTGGTGTCAATTACAACCAGACAGTAAGGGAGCTAAAGAGCCATTTTTCGGAGAAAAAAGCGTTGGCGTTGCTCTTCAGATTGGAGAAACAGACCATTGAACTTGCCACTTTGAGCCGTCAAATCTTAGGCTTAACCAACGAATTTCAACAACGATGGTTGCCAAAATTAACGTAGGCAGTTCGCTCTACGGGGCGTTGTCATACAACGGTGAGAAGGTAAACGAGGGTGAAGGAAAGCTACTTGTTGCTCACAAAGTATTCGACCAAGGCGATGGCAAATTGGATATTGCTCGCTGTATGGAGGATTTCAAACGTTACACCCCGGAGCAGGTACGGAGCGAAAAGCCGATTGCCCACATCTCTCTGAATCCTCATCCCGAAGATAAGTTGAACGATGCTGAACTAATGAACATCGCACAGGAGTATATGGAGAAAATCGGTTACGGCAATCAGCCATACGTGGTGTTTAAGCATTCGGATATTAGCCGTGAGCATCTGCATATCGTTACGTTGAACGTGGACGAGAAAGGGAAAAAACTGAGCGACCGTTACATCCACCGCCGTAGTAAACGGGCGACCGATGCTCTCGAAAAGCAGTACAACCTACATCCATCGGGTAGCCGTCGGCAACGGTTGGAACAGGGAGCGTTGTATAAAGTGAACGCATCCGAGGGCAATGTAAAACGGCAGGTGGGTAACGTGCTGAAATACCTATCCGGCAACTACCGCTTTCAAACATTGGGTGAATATCGTGCCCTACTTTCGCTCTACAACATCACCGTTGAAGAGGCACGGGGCGAGGTCAGCGGCAGAGAGTATCGGGGCTTTGTCTATTCGGCAACGAACGACAAAGGTGAGAAAATTGGCAATCCGCTTAAAGCCTCCCGCTTCGGCAAATATGCCGGATGCGACGCTTTCGACAAGCGGTGTGCTACCTCCAAAAGTGAGATTGAGGGCAAGGATCTGGGCAAATACACCAAAGGAAAAGTGTTTGCCGCCATGCGCCAATCGTCGAGCCAAGAGGAGCTAATCAAGAACCTCCAAGCGAAAGGCGTTGATGTGGTTTTTCGGGAAACAGACACAGGCAGGATTTACGGTGCTACGTTCATCGACCACAACACCGGGTGCGTACTGAATGGCTCCCGAATGGGCAAAGAACTTTCAGCAAACGCATTGGAAGAATGGGTAAGCAGAAAGGAGGCACAAGCCGCACGTTCCGGCAATGCCGCATACGAACCGCCTACCCAAATGCCGCAACCGTATGAGCCAACCGAACAACATCCCGAAGGGGATACCATTGTCGGTGGGATGCTCGATTTGTCGTTGCTCCCTGATGGTACAGATCCCGAAGAAGAGGCGTTCCGCCGTCAGATGCAACGCCGCAAGAAGAAAAAAGGAAGAAGAATTTAACAATCTAAAAATTAAAACTATGTCGCAACAAGATGACGATTTAAGAGCACTGGCGAAAATCATGGATTTTCTGCGTGCCGTGAGTATATTATTTGTCGTAATCAATATCTATTGGTATTGCTACGAGGCTATCAAACTATGGGGAATCAATATCGGTGTGGTGGATAGAATTCTGATGAATTTCCACACCACCGCCGGACTATTCGGCAGTATCATTTACACCAAACTGTTTGCCGTTCTCCTGCTCGGACTATCCTGTTTGGGTACATCGGGCGTGAAGGAGGAAAAAATTACATGGACGAAGATATGGACGTTTATGGGTGTGGGCTTCGTGTTTTTCTTCCTCAACTGGTGGGTGCTCTCCCTGCCACTCGGTACAGAGGCTAACACCGCCCTCTATGTTTTTGCCATGACGGTGGGTTATATCTGCCTACTGATGTCGGGACTGTATATGAGCCGCCTCTTGAAAAACAACCTCATGGACGATGTTTTCAACCAAGAGAACGAATCGTTTATGCAGGAAACCCGCCTGCTTGAAAACGAGTTTTCTATCAACCTACCCACCCGTTTCTACTACAAAAAAAAGTGGAATAACGGCTGGATTAACGTTGTGAATCCTTTTCGTGCCTCTATCGTGTTGGGTACTCCCGGTTCGGGCAAGTCCTACGCAGTGGTAAATTCTTTCATCAAACAGCAGATTGAAAAGGGCTACTCGCAGTATGTTTATGACTTCAAGTTTCCCGACCTGTCGATGATTGCCTACAACCACTTAATCAATAATTTAGATGGCTATAAAGTCAAGCCGAAATTCTATGTGATTAACTTCGACGACCCACGACGTTCGCACCGTTGCAATCCCATCCATCCCGATTTTATGGAAGATATTACCGATGCTTACGAATCGGCATACACCATCATGCTCAACCTTAATAAAACATGGGTGCAAAAGCAGGGCGATTTCTTTGTAGAAAGCCCTATTATCCTCTTTGCCAGTATTATATGGTATCTGAAAATCTACGAGGGTGGCAAATATTGCACATTCCCACACGCAATAGAGTTTTTGAACCGTCGGTACGAAGATATTTTCCCGATTCTGACCTCTTACCCCGACCTCGAAAATTACCTTTCTCCCTTTATGGATGCGTGGTTAGGCGGAGCGGCTGAACAGTTGCAGGGGCAGATAGCCAGTGCTAAAATTCCACTCTCCCGTATGATTTCACCTCAACTTTATTGGGTGATGTCGGACAGTGAATTTACATTGGATATTAACAATCCCGAAGAGCCGAAGATACTCTGTGTCGGTAATAATCCCGACCGTCAGAATATCTATGGTGCGGCATTGGGGCTTTATAATTCCCGTATCGTGAAGCTCATTAATAAGAAGGGACAACTCAAATCATCGGTTATCATCGACGAGCTACCCACCATCTATTTCAAAGGGCTTGACAATTTAATTGCCACCGCCCGAAGCAATAAGGTTGCAGTATGTCTGGGTTTTCAAGATTTCAGTCAGTTGGTGCGTGACTATGGCGACAAGGAAGCCAAAGTAGTGATGAACACCGTGGGTAACATCTTCTCCGGTCAGGTGGTGGGTGAAACCGCCAAAAACCTATCCGAGCGTTTCGGCAAGGTATTGCAGAAACGGCAGTCCATCACCATCAACCGACAGGACAAATCCACCTCCATCAACACCCAGATGGATAGTCTTATTCCGCCAAGCAAGATTTCCGGTCTGACACAAGGTATGTTTGTTGGCTCCGTTTCGGACAACTTCACCGAACGCATCGAGCAGAAAATCTTCCATGCCGAGATTGTGGTAGATGCCGACAAGGTAAAGCGTGAAGAATCCGCCTACAAGAAAATCCCCGTCATTACCGACTTCACCGATGCCGAGGGCAACGACCGGATGAAAGAACAGATCCAAGAGAACTACAACCGCATCAAAGCCGAGGTCAAACAGATCGTAGCCGATGAACTCAAACGCATCGCCGACGACCCCGAACTGGCTCACCTGATACAGCAAAAGGGGTAATTCTCGCATTCCGTATAATAAGGTATAAGAATTTAAGTCGTATATTTGCACTCTAATTTAATGATTGCCTATGAATTGTATAAATCATCCTGCCGTAGCTGCCGTGGCACAATGTGCCGATTGCGGAAAAGGTTTGTGCCCCGAATGTGTGGCAGACCAGAAAAAGATATTGTGTTCCGTATGTGTAGACAAGCGGAAAACTGAAAAGTTGGGAAGTTCTATTGTGTATCTGATTCTTTATGCCATTCTATTTACGGTAGGATACAAATATAATTTCATGTCATCCAAAGGAAGTCCCGATGCGCAGTTGTTAAGTGGTTACTTTTTGATGGCTATTGTTTCGGGATGGCAATTTCTCAATTCTATTATTGGTTGGAAGTTAGTGCAAGGTGATTTGCTAACTTGGGTTATATATTTTGTATTGAAGCTCATTGCGGCTGTGGTTGTCGGTTTTATTACCGCCCCCTTTACTATCTTATGGAACATCATTAAGTTAATAAGAAATATCCGCAAATAAGATATCCGGTATTATAATAACGAGCAACGGCAGCAACCTTAGAAAGTTACTGCCGTTGTTTTTTACCATCAAGTCTATTTCCGCTTTCGCTCTTTATCATCGTCCCATTCCATTCGCTTATTCAACTCCCTGCTCATTTTGTCAAGAAAATAAGTGCGACTTTGGTTCTTACGCCGTTTTATATCGGTATAAGTACCGTAGCATTCCCGCAGATCCACACCGAACAATGTACCCAAGAAGGTTGCCAATTCCGTGATAGGGATTTCTCCTTTATTGATACATTTTATGCTATCCAACGCATAAATCAATTCTACCAACTCCACTACGCCACCCGTCCATTGATAGGAACCTTTCACTTTCAATAGCTCAATTTCGGTTCCCTCACGTCCATACTGCAAGCAATTACGCCGAAAAGATAGAAAGGCGTAAAGCATCTCCATTGCGATAACACGGGCTACAAGATGGTCGTAGCCCGTAGAGAACTCCGAGTCGTCGTCAAAATGACACACATCTATATCAATCGCATATTCTTCACGCCCACGCTGGAAGTAGAATTTGTCCATATGGGTAGAAGCACTGCGATAGTATTGAAAGAAAGCTAAGTGTCGGTCAAAGAACCGTTTCAACTCCTCTTGCTTTCGCTGGTAATATATATCCAGCTCCTCTTCTGCCACAGGTCGTTGGCTCTCTATGCGAAGGATCTTATGAAAATAGATTAGCCGACCCATCAAAGTCGGCTTTTGGTACTTAAAGAATGTAACTTCTTCAATCTCATTATCGAAAGGATGAGAGAAAAGAAACACTTTTATCTCTACTAACTTATCTTTAAGGAAACAAATCATCTCCTTACAATCAGAGATAATTTGTTTCCCGTTCAGGTCAATGGCCGCCATCTTTGCATCCACCTCCTGCATAATTTCATTATACTTTTTTTGCATCAAAATTTTATTATTAAATTCGGTGCAAAGTTACGAATAGCATTACGAACGCATCTACAAATAGTGAGCATATAACTGCCAAAAGTGAGCAAGTTACTCTTTGGGAGCATCGGCTATATTGCTCTTTCTCAAATTAGTGGGTGTGTCTCCTAAAAACCTTTTACAGAAATTACTGAGATGTGCAGATGACGAGAAATTAAACTCATCAATAATATCCACAAGAGGAATATAATCTTGCGACAGACGGTATTTGATGTGCTCTGCCCGTCTGTTTATCAACCACTGATAAACAGATACTCCAAACTCATTTTTGAACAAACGCCTAAAGGTATGCACCCCATAGCCGCATAAGTCTGCTAACTCTTTAGTATTATTTGCTTTGCGGTAGTGGGTTAGCACAAGGCTCTTAAAAGGTACTTGCTCGTCGGTCATCGGGTGAAAAAACGAGCGTAACTCATCGGGCTCAAAATAGCGGGTAAACCACCAGATTAGTTCCTTGTGCTTCAAATGCCAGATAGGTAGATCGTGAGTTTCATCCGAAATGTAAGATTCCACACTATTCATCAACCCTTGTAAAGAGTCTGGAGCGGTCAGTTTGCAACAATAGATTTTTTTATCCTTATGGCGATGGTTATAGAGATACGACAAAATACAGTTTTCTGCATTGCATACAGTGTTATTGAACTTATGCACAAACAGTATTACATCGCTTAGGGCTGTTCCTGTACATTCGCTTTGTCGGGGGACAAACATTATCTCTCCGGCACATAATATATCATCGTGAAACATGGTGCTGCTTATTCGAGCATGCCCTGATTGACAATAAATAAGATAGTTAATATTTGAGTCATCGTTATGTATTGTTGTGCCTTTGGAAAAGATCTTCAATTCAAAATGGCAATCAGTTGGAATTTGATCACATAACGAATAGTTTTGATTATATGTGTTTTTAATATTCTGTACCATAACTATTTAAGGCTCTAAATTCATCGTCTTTTTTAATTCCTCTACCGAATAAAATCCATTGTGTCGGAAAAATTCTTTCCCGTTCTTGTCAAGCAACACTTGTGTCGGGATGGTTGCTATTCCGAAAAAATCAGATAATACACGGTTCTCTTTCTTCATCACATTGATAAAGACCACTTTCACCGTATCCCCGTATTTAGATTTAACTTCCTCCATTACACCCTCCATTTGGCGACAGGCATGGCAGCCTGTCGAACCAAATTCGAGGAATGTATATTCATAACTCTCTCCATTACGTGAGTAGTCATAGTTTTTGGCGATGTAATCCACTATTGTATCTTTGGCTGTAGCTGGTAACTGCTCTATTTTACTTTGAGAAATATACTGAACCATATCATTTCTGAAATAAACAAGTGCAAAGAACATAAGGATGATTAACACTACTGGGATATATACCTTGTATTTACGCATCATAAAATAATATTAAATAAATAGCCAGATATAATAATAAACAAAGACACTACACCGAAAAATATTCCTATCAAACGCCACGTCATCACTTTTTTAAGTAGTGTTGCTTCGGGCAGAGATAATCCAACAACTCCCATCATAAAAGCAATTGCAGTCCCTAATGGAACGCCTTTGGCAACAAAGACCTGAATTACGGGTACAATTCCGGCAGCATTTGCGTACATCGGAACGGCAAGAATAACCGCCAATGGGACTGAATACCATTTGTCTGCTGACAGGTATTCTTCAAAGAAACCTTCAGGAACAAAACCGTGCATGGCAGCACCAATGGCAATGCCGATAATTACGTAGATAAGCACGCCCCGAACAATGTTCCACGCATCTTTAATGATGGTTGGCAGACGTTTTATAAACGGAATATGTTCAGCTTCCCACTCGGCTGTTTCAACCTCGGATTGCGCTTGAATCTGTTTTACCCAAGGGCTTAAATACTTTTCTAACTTGAATTTTTCAAGAATAAATCCTCCTATTGTTCCAAGCAGAATGCCCGATATGGCATAAATCAATGTGGCTTTCAAGCCAAATGCTCCAAGAAACATAGCTACGGCTACTTCATTCACCAGTGGCGATGTTATCAAAAATGCAAAAGTTACACCCAGCGGAATCCCTCCCTTTACAAATCCAATGAACAAAGGAATGGATGAACAACTACAAAACGGAGTGATGGCCCCGAACAGTGCAGCAAAAAAGTACTGAAAACCGTACAGTTTTCGGGTGGTTAAAAAGTTTCGCAATCTATCTATTGGAAAGTAAGCATTTACTATCCCCATCAATCCGCTGATAAGGAATAGTAGTATTAGAATCTTGATGGTGTCGTAAAAGAAAAAATTTACAGCAGCACCCATATGGGTATCGGCATTAAGACCGAACAACCCATATACCAGCCAATCGGCAAACTCTTGTATCATAACCTATATATTAGCAGTTACCACCGCAGTCGCAAGTTGGTGTGTTTTTATTAGGGTTCTCTTCTTCTTTGTTTGTCTTTTCCTGCTTAGGCTCGTCTTCTTTTATCTCTTCTATTTGAGCTCCGCAACAGCAGCCACAGGATTTAGGCGTAAATAACGAAGCCCAAAAACCTTTCTTTTTTTCTTTCTTTTCCATTGTTATTTATGTTTTAAGATTTTACAATAAGATATTAAATACATACCCACCGACAACTGCCGTGAGAAATATGGTTGCCACAATCATAGCTACCAACTTTTTTTTGAATATACTGGCAAGCATACTCATTTCAGGGATTGCCATTCCTGCACCACCAATAATAAGGGCTATCACCGCCCCGATGCTCATGCCTTTACCCATCAATGCAATACCGATAGGAATAGCTGTTTCTGCTCTGATATAAAGAGGAACGCCTAAGATTGCTGCAACAGGCACGGCAAAAGGATTATCTGCACCTGCAATTTTCAACACAAAGTCCTCCGGCATATATCCATAGATGGCAGCACCCAATGCAACACCAATAAGCAGATACCCCATAATCGGACGCAGGCTTCCCCATGCAGCGGTAAATGCAAGTTTGAGTTTGCCTTTGAATGGTAATGCCCGTTTGTCTACAACTTCCGCAGAACCTTCGCAACAGCTTGGCTTAACACGAACATTTTTAATGTATTTCTGCCCACCTATCTTTTGCAGGATAACTCCAAAAGCAACCGAACAGATAAAAGCTATAACAAAGTAGATTACTGCTGCTTTTATTCCGACCAAAGCTCCCAACATTCCTATAATAATAGGATTGAGCAGTGGCGAAGAGATTAGAAACGACATCACAGAACCGAATGGTACACCTGCATTAAGGAAACCAACGGTCATCGGAATGGTGGAGCAAGCACAAAACGGAGTCAATGCCCCAAATCCCGCACCAAGAATATTCCCTAATATTCCTTTCCCTGACAGGCTCTTTTGTATCTTGTCAGCAGGGATATACATTAATATGATTTCAACTAATGCACTGATAAACAAAAACAGTGCTATCAGTTCAATGGTTATCAATACAAAGTATTGAAGTGTATCTAAAAGCGTATTCATTTTGATTATTTATTGAGGGCAACAACCCGATTGTTCACTCTGAATTTGTACGGCAGGAGCAAGTGGATTTGTTTCGGGAGTAACTTCGCTTTGATTACCCATAAAAAGTATAGCAATAACCACTATTGCACCAATCCACAAAAACATCTTCTGTATGATATTTGATTTTGGTTTTTCGTCTTTTGCAGCAGTACCGCAGCAGCTATTAGCAGTCGTACAACAAGATGAAGGCTTCTTGAAGTAAACCTGCCAAAATCCGAATAGCAGAGCAACGATAGCAACCCCAATAAATACAGGGCGATATTCTGCAAAGAAACTAAGTTGTGAAGCTCCTATACCGAGCCATGCAAGCACTCCCGCTACGATAGGCATCCCACAACAAGATACCACCCCTAAAAAGGCGAGAATCGAGGAGAATACTCCTACTGAAGTTGTTCCAATGACTGTTTTTTTACTCATGTATTTTTAATATTTTAGTTCGCATTTACACGAACAATATTTTGAAAAATATAGCCACAAGTTTCCCCGTGGCTACACGTTAATTAGTTGCAAGTTGGACCACAACCACCCGGTGCACAGCCACTCTGTACTACTTTGGTTGCTGCTGCCACCAATTCAGATTGAGTTGGAATTGCATCGAAACGCCCCGACATAATACCTTGACCGTTGATAGCAACAATAAAAGTATCTTCCAACTTATTTTTAATATTCAACATGGTTATCAGTTTGCTCTCTTTGGTATCCTCTGCATCCACTTCAATTATTTCCGCCTTGCCAGCCATCTCAGTTTTAGCAGATTCGCAAAGTTCACGAGCTGACTTATCGTTCTTGAATTTACCGTTAGATACTACCGCAAATACAGGTTTGCCCTGACTGAGTGCAAAGGTTATTTCGCTATATTTGGGTGTAGGGATAGCATTTACAATCGCTTCCTTTGTAACTTGTGCTTCTACCATTCCACCCATCATTAAACCTTTGTCAGAAAACAGAAGTAGCACAGGCATAGGCGCACCGTTTAATCTATACTCTTTTACCAAGTCTGTGTTCTTTTCATCATCTACACTCATTTGTACGATAACGATATTTTCCAAATCCTTAATGGACTCTTTTACTAAGCCAGTCATCTTTTCAACAGGGGTATTTTTGTCTGTTACCACCATCAACACCGTTTTATTGTTCTCTTTGGCTTTTGCCAACTGTTCTTTGACCGTTGTGTTTTTTTCTGCTGAACAACTGCTTGTCGCAAATATGGTTACAGCAAGTAGTAAGAATATTTTTAATGATTTCATTTTAATTGTTTTATGTATTAAACTTATTTTGCAGGAAACCACCCCTTTGTGTTATTCGCAATGCGTACAAGCATCAACATCACCGGAACTTCGACCAATACGCCCACAACTGTCGCCAATGCAGCACCTGATTGAAGTCCAAACAGAGAGATAGCTACTGCTACCGATAATTCAAAAAAGTTACTCGCCCCGATCATTCCTGCGGGAGCTGCCACGTTATGCGGCAGTTTCCATGCTTTTGCCCAACCATACGCCACAAAGAATATCAATACCGTTTGGAGAATGAGCGGAATGGCAATAAGCAAGATATGGAGAGGGTTTTTGAGGATTGTTTCTCCTTGAAAAGAGAAGAGAATAACAAGGGTTAAGAGAAGACCACCTACTGTGAAGTTGTCGAACTTCTTAACAAATACATTGTTGAAATACTCGATGCCTTTGCGTTTGACAATCGAAATACGGGTTAGAACTCCTGCCGATAGCGGAATAACTACAAATAGAACCACCGACAACAACAATGTGTCCCACGGAATTTCAACACCGCCTACACCGAGCAGAAACGCAACAATAGGAGCAAAAGCAACAAGAATTATCAAGTCGTTCACCGCTACTTGTACCAATGTGTACGCCGCATCACCTTTGGTCAGATAACTCCATACGAAAACCATTGCCGTACAGGGGGCAGCACCAAGCAATACGGCTCCGGCAAGGTATTCATTTGCCAAATCTTCCGGAATCAGAGCCTTGAAAATCACGTAGAAGAAGAGCCATGCAATACCAAACATCGTGAACGGTTTTATCAGCCAGTTGGTAACACAAGTTACTATAATACCTTTAGGTCTTTTCCCTACGTTCTTTACGCTTTGAAAATCCACTTTGAGCATCATCGGATAAATCATCAACCAAATCAATATAGCGACAGGGATCGATACATTTGCATACTCAAATTTGCTCAATGTTTCGGGAATAGCCGGGATGTATTGCCCCACAGCTATACCGACAACGATACACAATGCAACCCAAACGGTTAGGTATCGTTCAAAAAAACCTATGCCTTGTTTCTTTTCCATTTCAGATAATAATTAGCAGTTACTTTCCACAAGAACATGTTGGTGGTTCTTGTTTCTTAATCTCTTTGATGTAAAACTCGTAGAAACGACTCTTTATCTCGTCCCTTACACGACGAAACTCGCTTTCGATAAATTCAGGTGTCCCTTCAGCGTGCGATGGGTCGTCAAAACCAATATGCAGACGGTGTTTAACTTTTCCGGTAAACATCGGGCAAGCCTCGTTTGCTCCACCGCATACGGTTATTACATAATCCCACTGCTCACCAAGATACATTTCAACAGGGTCAGAGGTGTGGTGTGAAATATCTATCCCAACCTCTGCCATCGCCTTAACAGCTCCTGCATTCAGTTTACCTGCCGCCTGTGTGCCAGCCGAGCGAACTGTTATATTTTCGTCAAACGACTGCAAAAAGCCGTGAGCCATCTGGCTGCGGCAACTATTACCAGTGCATAGAATTAATACTTTCATAACATTATATATTTTTCCACTCAACGAGTGCTGTATTATTATTGGATAATTGTTTCACTTTCTCAATCCAAACTCGTTCACCGTGAGCTTTTGCTTTCAAGAACGGATTTTCGGTTTCGACCAGCGAAAGGCATGAGTTCACAATCCACCATTTATTGTGAATGCCAGCTCGCTGCAAATCTTTTTGCAAACGCTCTGCCTCAAATACAGGGGTTGTTTCGGGTAGTGTGACAATAACAACTTCTGTTTCTGCCTCATTTCGTAGACGAGGCAACAGATTGCTCACAGCATCTGGGATACCACCTTGTGTACGCTCAACTTCTTTGTGATAACTTTGTGTAGCATCAAGCAATAGTAGCGTGTGTCCCGTAGGAGCTGTGTCTATCACCACCACTTCGTTGTCTGCCTTATCTACAATCTGTGCAAATGCTTTGAATACAGCGATTTCTTGTGTGCATGGAGAGCGTAAATCCTCTTCAATGTACTCCATATCGGCCTCCGACATATTATTAGCCATAGCCTTGGCGCGAACTTCATTCTTATATTCTTCCAATACCACTGTTTCGTCAATACGACTTACTGTGATACCTTTTGAGGTTACTAAATCATAGTTTAAGTGATTCGCAGGATCAGTAGTTGTTAGATGTACTTTTGCTCCACGCTCTGCCAATCCCAACGCAATATTGGTTGCCATTGTCGTTTTGCCGACACCACCTTTACCCATTGTAAAAACAACACGTTTGTTTGTTTTGTGAAGATCGTCCAGCAAATCATTCAATGTATGGACACCTGTGAGAGGTTCTCTCGTTTCGTGCTGCAAAAGCGTGTCATCACTGAGCATTCTGCGAATATTAGCAACATTTGAAAGGTTATACGAACGAAGAGGAACACTATACGTAGGATATTCCTTTAATGTCTCAGGCATTTCTTGTAGGGCATTTTGCTGTCTTTGGTGTAGCTGATTGGAAATCTTGTCTGCATCATCTATCTGACCTAAAACACCATTGATAATCAGTACCTGATTTTTGATTCCTAACAGTTGTAATTCGTGTGAGGAACGGGCAGCTTCTTTCAACGGAGCTATCTCTGGTCTGCTGACAAGCACTAAATTCGTCAATTTGCTATCTGAAAGCGTATTGACAGCTTGCTTATAAATCTCTTTCCGTGCTTCGAGTCCCGATAGTTGTCCAAGGCAAGATGCTCCATGCGTATTTTCGCTAATAAACGTACTCCAAGCAGATGGCAGTTGCAACATTCTGAGCGTATGACCAGTGGGAGCTGTGTCAAAAATAATATGGTCATACTCTTTTTGCTTATTCGAGTCGGTAATGAAATCCGAAAACTCATTAAAAGCGGCAATTTCCACCGTACAAGAACCGGATAATTGTTCCTCCATTTGACCGATTACACTATCAGGCAATTTCCCTCTGAAAGGAGCGATGACACTCTCACGATACTCGGCAGCAGCCTCTTCCGGATCAAGATTAACAACCGTCAATCCCTGAACCTCAGCAATAGCAGTTCCGTGCCCGTCCAACTCCTGCCCAAACACGTCTTGTAGGTTGGAGGCTGGGTCGGTGCTAATAAGTAAGATATTTTCACCTTGATTAGCCAAACCTACGGCTGTGGCACACGCTAATGATGTTTTACCTACGCCACCTTTACCTGTAAAAAACAGATATTTGGTCAGAGCTATTTTTGATAAATCGAATGTTTCCATTTTTATGTTTTTATATTATTTAACAATCGGGATAATGTCCAAAGAAACTCCTGTCCACTCAGTTAACTGAGCATTTGTAGGATACCCCTTTTCTATGGTAATTCTGCCATCTACAAGTGTCACAGGCAGTCCGTCAACACCTTTATCTTGTAAATATTGGTTTACTAATTGGTTCGATACATACAACTGTGGTTCATCACGCAAATTGTGTCTTTTGATACTTACACCTTGGTTTTGCAAGAGTTGAACGGCAGCAGCAATTCTCATCAAGTCTGGATTAATATTTGGACCACATAGCCCTGTAGGGCAACACATAGCCGGATCAAAAATTTCTATTGTTTTCATATTTCGTTATATTTTAAAAGTAAAAAATCATAGCATAATATATACCTACTGCTATGAATAGCAATGCGATAATAATGTTCATCCATTTTTGGAATATTTGGATACGCTGATAAAACTTGCCAAGCCCTGCCACGCTATATGCCAATATCCATGCGACAATAATAACAGGTAGTCCTGTGGCGATGGCAAAAACGACAGGCAGCAGCAGTCCTCCCGTTTCAGCAGCAGACATCGGCATCAACATCCCGAAGTAAAAAACACCGCTTGTAGGACAGAAAGCCAGTGCAAAGAGTACACCCAAAAGCAATGCTCCCCAACTCCCTTTATTTTTCAATTTTTCGGAATTTGCACCTCCTCCAAAACCGAATTTAGGTAAATTCAGTCTGTTGCCAAAGAGCATAAACAAACCGATGAGAATAAGAGCAGGGGCAATAATCATCTCGCCATACTTACCTATTGCTTTTTGAATAGCAAAAATGCTTGCTCCCTCACGTAGAATCGGAATGAGAATAAAACCAATACCTGCATAAGTGATAATCCTGCCAACGGTATAGAGAATTCCATTCCAAAAAATGCGGTGACGGCTCTCAATATCCTTACTTATAAAGCCTATTGCTGTGATGTTAGTTGCCAAAGGGCATGGACTGATTGCCGTAAGCAGACCCAGCAGAAAAGCCGTAATAGCAGGTATTGTACTATTATCTAATAGTGATTGAAGAAATTCCATTGGCCGATTATTTAAGTTGTTCGTTAACTTTCTTTTTTACACCCTCTTTGAATACGTCAGGTGAATTTTTAGCATACGAGAATCCAAAATCAGTCATGTTGTTTTTAGCCTCTTTGCCATCTTTCCATTTATTGATGAACAGTGACGACCATGTAACTTCATATTTATCGGCAATTTTCTCGCCTTCTTTCGTCGAAATATCAATTACCTTAAATACCACCTTGCCATCTTTGAGTTGTTGTGCAAAGTCCTTATTGAGAACTTCTTTCGTCAATTTTTCAATGGCATTGCAAGTTACACAACGCTGCTTACCATGAAAATAGAGTACCTCCACATACTCCTTTTGATTGGTTTTAGTTGTCCCTTGCGCATTCGCATTTTGGCTATTTCCACATGAGGTTAAGATAATGATTGCCATTAAAGCAAATAATACTTTCTTCATAGTTAGTTTGTTATTTGGTTAATAATTGTTTCACTTCGGACAAGGTCAATACTTTGCCCACAGATAACACCTTTTCATCGATCACCAACGCGGGTAACCCCAAGATGTTATATTCCATAATTTTTAGAATATCCTGCTCCTTAATGAGCTTCGCATCTAAATTAAGTTCGGCAATTGCCTTTTCAACGGTTGCGTAAAGTGTCTTACAGTTAGGGCAACCTGTACCCAAAATTTTAATTTCCATACTCTTTTAATTTAATTGCATTTTTTTTATTTCGTTCAAATAATACTCTACACCAGTTGCCGAAGATGTTATTTTACATCTGAAAACCTCTTCACCTTTTGGATTCACTACCAACCATTGAGGTGGAATTATCATGTTTGTACGACGAGATAATTCTTGGTTTACGTCCAAAATAACTCCCCATATCCAGCCGTAAGAACCAACGATGGGTTTGACTCTACCAACACTCCTTGTGTCGTCAACAGAAACAAGGACAAAAGTCAATGGAACGTCTGACTCATCGGATTCATCGAGTGCGTTCTGCAAAGAAGACAACACCCCTAAACTATTCGGACAACACGATTTCCAAAAGATAAATACCGTAAGTCCTTCTTGTGCGACATATTCAGAAACCTTTTTTGTTTTTCCTTTGATGTCTTTGACCGATGTGGACATAAAACCTTCTTGCGCAAAAACGGAACTGAATAGTAAAAAACAGCCTAATACTAAAATTGATTTTTTCATATATTTAAGGTTTGTAATTCGCAAAACAACGAACAATATTTCCAAAAAAATATGCGACTATTCGCAGCATATTTTTTTATTTATACAACAAGCAAAAAAAGTAACAAAGAGTTTTTTTGCTAATGCCCAATTCTCCTTATTAATACAATAACGAACTTTTGGCGGTTCTATTTCACCCTGAATCAGCCCTGCATCCTTTAATTCTTTAAGATGCTGCGACACAGTTGCTTTGGCAATAGGCAACTCATCGTGAATATCACCAAAGAAACAACTATCCTGCGAAGCCAAAAACTCCATAATGGTAATTCGTGCAGGATGCCCCAACGCTTTAGCGAAACGAGCTAATTGCTCACGATCTACTGTATAATCTCTATTCTTCTTCATCTTTATATCTTTATGTTCGCATAAGTTACGAACACTTTTTATAACTACCAAATATTTGTTCGTAAAATTACGATCTTTTGATGCTTTCTGATTTCATAGTCCAAAAACGACGGCCGCCTTCTTGCAAAAGCAGCCGTCATTCTTAAATTTTCAAACCTTTGCCGGGTTCCGCAGCCGGTGGTTTCGGGCGAGTGATAATAACATGGTCTTTGATAAATTCTTTATCACCATTGGTAGGTGTAACTGCTTTCACATCCTGTTTTGGCTCTGCTTCATCTTCAACAATTTGTACCTGTTTCTCCGGTGGAGCCAGCTCCAACTGTATCTTACGCTCCAATGCCGCCACTTCGGATTTGAGCTCTTTAAGTTCATCCTCCTTTTTCCACGTGCCGTCGACAATCTCCCGCAGTGTTGGCAAATCCTTTTCCAACTTGGCATTCTCGGTCTGGTACTGCTCAATCTGCTTTGGAATACGATCCAACGCATTGAGGAAATTGGTTGCAGCCGCCTTGTGGTCGGACATTGCCAACTGTCCGTTGTTGTAGGTGTACTTATACGCTCCCTCAATGAAAAAGCGGTTTTGTTTCACCTCCACACCCTCACGGATGGAGCTTTCGGTTTTTACCTTAATCGGAAAACCGTATAGTTCACCAATGGGCATATACTCACCTCCGGTCGTGGCGTTCTTTGCTATCTCCTGCAATCGCGTCCCGACACTTTTGGCATCGGTAGCTGCCAAACCATCCAATCGCACAGGGTTGCGGTAATAACCATCCTCATCGGTCTGTGCCCGTGAAGTAAAGGCAGTGTAGTCAGCGGTCATCTTCGAGATGTGTTCATTGTTACTCTCCAGTGTTTTGGTGTACGATTCCAATTTATTCGTCGCACCACTTCTGTCCTTATAGAAACTCTTACGTTCACTCTCCAATGCAGCAACTCGTTTGTCTAAGCGTGCCTTATCCAATATATCGGTATTGCCCGAAAGGATAGCCATATACTCCGAGAAATTCATACCCGACTTCTCGTCCATACTACCCTCGTCGATGGTACGTGCTCCCATCGCACCGCTTTTGAGCTGACTGATAAAGGTCTGTTTGCAATGCAGCAGGTTGAACTTATAGCTATCCAATGATTTTTCAACGGCATAGATAACCACATCCACCTTATTATCAGCGTACAACTTCGCTATCTCGTTGCCTTTTCTGACCGCACGCCCATCCCGTTGGGAGAGGTCGGACGGTCGCCAAGGGGTGTCGAGATGATGAATTGCAACTGCCCTACGCTGTGCATTTACGCCTGTGCCGAGCATACTTGTAGAACCAAACAATACCCGTACTTTGCCCTCGTTCATAGCGGCGATCACCGCCTTGCGTGCATTCTCGGTCTTGCACTCCTGAATAAAACGCACTTCGGAAGCCGGAATACCATAATCTTCCATCAACTTGCGTTTAATCTCGCTGTACACGCTCCAATTCCCCGGCTGGTAAGTGCCCAAATCCGAGAAAACAAACTGCGTTCCCTTTTGTGCGTCATACTTATTATAGTAAGCTGCAATTTGTGCGGCACAATGGCTGGCTTTGTTATCGGGATGGTCGTCGTACTTCTCCCGGTCAATCATTCGCATATCAAGTGCCATCTTGCGGGCATAGTCGGTGGCAATGAGCATCTTCGCTTTCTCCTCCGTTTCCGAGAGTTTCTCTCTACCCAATATCGTGGCATCACCGCTTTGGGCAAACTGCATCAACTTCTCGATAAACACCGCCTGCTGTGGTGTAGGTGGAATGTTGTGCAGTATCTCGTTCTTGTTCGGACGATCCACACCCACATCTTCTGCGGTGCGGTAGTCGGTAATCTCGTTGTAGAACGCCGCCAGCTCCGGCACTTTGATAAAGTAGCGGAATCGCTCTTTCTGCACGATGTTGTTCGTTACCGAGAACTCGAAGTCGGTGGTTTTCTTGGCAAATATCGCCGCCCACGCATCGAAGCAGTTGATATTCTGCCGTTCCAGCTCTTTCGGACGCAGGTACTTGAATAGCAAATAAAGCTCCGTCAGCGAATTGCTGATAGTTGTTCCCGACAAGAACGTAGCTCCCAAATCCTTGCCCGTTCGCTCCTGTATGGTGCGTAGGGCAAACAGCATATTGAGTGCCTTTTTACTGCCTTCCGAGTTGCCCAGCCCTGCCACTCGGTCGTGGCGGGTGTTGAATGTCAAATTTTTGAACTGATGCGATTCGTCTATGAACAGGTGGTCGATACCCATTTGCTTGAAATCCACCACATCATCGGTGCGGCTGTTAATCTCGTGTTCCACCTTTTCCAACTTGGCGGTCAGGTTGATTTTGCGCTTCTCCAATCCTTTGAGCATCCCCCGTGATACCTCCTTGCCTTGTGCTTTGAGTACGTTTAGATTCTCTTCCACCGAATCCAACTCTTTTTGCAAAATCTCCTGTTGAATATCGGTCGGCTGTGGTATCTTGCCGAACTGGTCGTGCGACATAATCACACAATCCCAATCGTTATTCTTTATGTTGTTAAAGAATTTTATACGATTTTGGGGCGAGAAATCCTTTTCTGTGGCGTAGAGGATTTTGGCGTTGGGATATGCCGTGCGGTAACACTCGGCAATCTCCGACACATTGGCTTTCAATCCGATAATCATCGGTTTGTGTGCCAATCCCAATCGTTTCATCTCTTGTGCGGCAAGGCTCATAATCAGCGTTTTACCTGTCCCCACCTCGTGGTCGCAAATGCCGCCACCGTTCTGTTTTAGCATCCATACACAATCCTTTTGGCTCTGGTAAACAGAACTAATACCATACTTGTTTTCAAGTGCTTTCAAGTCCAATCCCGGAAATTCTTGGTGCGAACCGTCGTAAGTGGGACGCACAAAACAGTTGAACTTGCGGTTATACATATCCGCCAACCTCTTTTGGAACTCCGGCGATTGCTCATTCAGCCAATCGGTAAAGCCGTTACGGATCTCATCAATCTTTGCGTTGGCGAGCTGTATCTTTTCCGCATCGCGCACCTTAATCTCATTGCCGTGCTCATCCTTGCCGATGCCTTTGGTAATGTCGGGCACGGTATTGACCAATGCGTGTTTCAAGAGGTTGATACCGTCATACTTCCGATAATAACCCTGTACGGCATATTGGTCGAGTATCTTAGCGTTCTTCTGTCCGCATTTAACCGAGTACTCGTCGATGCTCTCCGAATAGGAAATCGAAACATCCGTGCCGAACAGATGCTTGATGTAACTTGTGTACATTCCCGTAGGGATCCATCGTTCACCGAAGTTAAAATCCAATTCGTCGAAGGTAATGGGGCGGGGTGTGGCATCTTGCAAGGCTGCGAGCGAGGCTTCCACCTCCGGCATCCGCTCGTGTCCCTTGTTGTTTGCCGTCCATCGGAAAATGCCCTCCATCTTATCCAACACATTTCCGGCAACGAAGCGGTCACGAATCTCGTAGTTATCCACCAGCGGATTGAAGTAGATACGTCCGTCAAGTTCTTTGAGCAGCTCCGCTTTACTGTTATCGCATAGCGACTCCATATAGTCGAGGTTCACCGCTCCGTATCGGTTGAGTGAGGCAGAGAGAGCCTCCATCGGGGTATCAACGTGCGTAACCTCACCCAGCGAAAACGCCACGGGGTGCTCGAAAATATCGGCTTTGATAAACTGTCCGTTATCCACCCGTTCCAGAGAGAGCATATCACGTCCCGAAGCGTCCATCAACAGGAATTTCACATTCGCCTTGGCGTTCAGTTGCCCGTACCGCTCCACGAACTTGTCGTAGGCGGTGTTCAGATTGCCACGTTCCTCTTTGTTCTCTTCGTGCATCTTCGCCTCATAGGAATACAACCGCTCGTAGCTATCACGCACAGCGATATACAGCTCCGCTTTCTCCTGCTGCACCTTGTCCAACGCTAATGGGTGGAATGTTGCCCCGTAACGGGTGATACCTTTCAGATAGCCCACCTGATTGCCGTTCGCTACCAACGTACCCTCTTTGTGGTGTGGCTCCAATTCTTCAGTAACAGGGCGTGGCTTCATTAAGTCCGCTTTCTGTTTCTCCGCCTCTTCGTGTTGCTTGACCTCTTGCAGGTGGCGTTCATAGCGGCGGCGATGCTCCTCCTCAAATCCGTTGGCAATGGGATAAACAGGTTTTTGCTCCTGTGGTTGGGCGGTGGGGTTCTGTGCTTGTCGTTGTGCTGTCGGTTTTGTAGCTTGCTCTTTTGCCGCAAGGTTCTCTTGGCGCAACTCGGCTCGACGTTCGGGCCCAAGATTCATCATCATTTCGTAGAATCCGTTGATGGGTGGGTTCTCGTCCCAGTCGATAGCGGCATACACCGCATCGGGATCGGATGGCGGTTGTGAAGGTGGAGGAGGAGGTGCGGTTTCCGATGCTTTGGTTACAGGCTGGTCAAAGAGCGACTTTTTAGGAATAATTTTACGTTTTGAATTTCTATTAGCCTGTTTTTTCGTTTGCCCTCGCTGTGCCAACTGCCGCTCCTCTTGCGAGAGGTTGAACAGGTCATAAAGTGTCATAACGGGTGCTTCTGCCTCCGGCTTCTCTTCTTTTTTCGCTGGCTCTTCCGTCTTTACCGTTTCTTGCTTGGCATCTTTCCGTTTCGCAAAGTGTTCGGGCGTTGGCGGCTCATCATCCCACAACTGTTTATTGCTTTCTGCCATCATTTCGCCTACCTCTTGCCAATCCTCCGATGTGGGTTCTTGTCGTGGTGTCGGCTCTGGCTGTATAGTAGCAGACGGAGTCATTTCTTCGTTCTGCTGCGGTGCGACACCCTTGTACAAATCCAGATTGAGCCGCTCGGCAAAATCCTCCGAGAGTGTTTTACGCAGTCCGGCGGCAATTCCCTCCACGCCACCCTCGTGCAGATAGACCATTGCAGGCTTGCCGTAAGGGTCGGTGTCTAACTTCTCCTTGGTGCGGATAATCCGGTCGGGATGTTGTCGGAAATAGCTATTGGCGACGATGCCACTCTCTTGGAGTACCTGTGTCGAGGCAAGCAGGTTTTCCGTTGGGGAAAGCCCTTGCTTGTTTACATTCTTCTGCAACACAATCAAGTCGCTGCCCACCTCCGTGTTTGCACTATCCACAAATAGATTGTTGGGTAGGCGAACGGCAGAAACCAAATCCGCCTGCTTGAACATCTCGGCACGCATGGCAAAGTTCTCCCGTGAGTCCAACACCCCTTGCGAGGTGATGAACGCCACGATGCCGCCATCTCGCACCGCATCCAGCCCTTTCAAGAAGAAATAGTTGTGAATGGCTTTGGTGGCGGAGCGTCTGCCGTACTCTTTGCTGTGGGTAAATTCGGGGTCAAACACCGCCACATCGCCAAACGGAATGTTGGAGGTCGCCACATCGAAGTAGCCCATAAACGGCTTTTCAATCCGTTCAAACCCTTCGGCTCGCACCTTATGGTGTGGATAGAGGTGTGAAAGCAGTTTACCTGTAATCAGGTCTTTGTCGAACGCCATCACCTCCGCAAAGGGGGCTGTCCGTTCAAACTCGGAGATAAACACCCCTTGACCTGCCGACGGATCGAGCAGGTGTTTGGGGGTAATACCACCCGCGTGGAGCGTATCGGCAAGTGCCGACACCACCTCTTTGGGGGTATAGAACGCTGTCAGCACGGAGTTTTTCAAGCTGTCGAAGTAGCGTTTGTACTCTTTCTCATCGGCGGAGTAATCACGGATTAGCTTATGTAGCTCCGCCACCTGTGGGAACAACTCACGGTCTGACTTCGCCCAGCCTGCCACATCCATCAAACTGGCGGCAGGGTTGAGAATACATTTCAACCCGCCGAAACCGCAGTACCGCCTAAGCACCTCCTTGTGGTAAGGGGTAGCAGGCAGTCCGCGTCTTTCCAATTCAAAGAGTGTCCGTATCGCCTCGATGTTGTCCCGCAGCTTTGCTTTACGGTTAAATGCCATCTTCGTCCTCTTCTATGATGAGTGAGATGGCTCCCGTTAGCTCGGTATAGAGCAGGTCATATTCGGCTGGTTGGGCAGAATCGTCCGAAAGTGGATAGTGAGAAAATATCGGTTTGAGGATGGGCAGCAGTTGCAGGGCAAGTGTCGGAGCATAGCCCGGCTCTACTTCGTCCTCAAACTCATTCCAGAGCACTTCTACAATGGTGTTGTAGAGCGAGAAGTGCAACCCTTTGACAAGTGCGTTCATCGCCAGCTCTTGCGCACCGTCGGGCGTATATCCCTCTAATCGGGATTGCTCGTACACGCCAGCAGCGTGGTCGGCACGCTGATTGATGAAATCGGTATCGGTTGCTCGGTCGGGATGATTCTCTTTGAGGTAATTTAGTAGATAGAGTCCGTAATAGGACAATTCGGTCGATTGATTATTCTTATTCATATTATTGTGGATTTTAGTGGGTGATTAAATGATAGAAAGGATAAATGCGAAAGGCACTCGACGTCCCCGCCGAGTGCCACCACTAAAATCCACAGTAAAATCAGTATCAACTATATAATAGTATGAATGACCGAAAACTGTGATTTCAGTGGTAAAGTTAATCATTATTTCTTTTTCCGCTTGCTATTGCCGCTCTTTTTCACATCCGCAAAGACAAAGACCGTGTTGAACTCCGCATCAAAGGCAACCGATGCACTGAACGCCTTGCCTGCCTTGCTGTTGAATCCCTTGATAACTCCCGTCTGCCCTTTGGTCAATAGGTCGGTGATGTCGGCATCCGTCAGTGTTTTGCCTGCCTTCTGACGAAAGATAGGCAGTGCACAATCGGGATTGGAGCAACGTACCACCTTGCCGTAGAACTGCATCGCCCCCTTGCCACACTTGGGGCATTGGTACTCTGTCTGCTTGTGCGAGAATAGTTTATCGCAAGTCAGTAGCTCGGTGGTAATCTGTGAGGCATACACCTCAATTCCCTTGCGGAAGGTTTCAGCACGCATCTCGCCGTTCTCTATCTTCGAGAGTGCCGCCTCCCATTCGCCCGTCATTGCCACGTCTGCAATACGCATCGTCTTGATAACCGAATAGAGGGCAAGCCCCTTTTCGGTAGGGACAAGCGATTTTTTCTGGCGCACCATATACTCACGCTTAAAGAGCGTTTCGATAATGGAGGCTCGTGTGGCAGGCGTGCCGATACCGCACTCTTTGAGCGACTGGCGCAACTCCTCGTCTTCCATCTCCTTGCCGCAGGCTTGCATAGCCGAAAGCAATGTCGCCTCCGTGTGCAGTGGTTTTGGCTTGGTTTTGCCTTCGGTGAGCGAACAACCTTTCACGGGCAAGGTATCGCCTTCGCTCCACTGCGGTAATATTACCTCCGGGTTCTCTTCCGGCTCCCGACAAACGGCACGCCATCCGGCTTGTTTGATGATTGTGCCTTTGATGGCGAACTCCACCTCGCCACACGTAGCCTGCACGGTCGTTACATCTTTGATGCACTTTTCCGAAAAGGCTTCGAGCATACGCGAGGTAATCATATCGTAGATGATTTTATCGTTCGCATCGAGGTTTTTGGCTTTCACACCTGTAATAAGCAGGGCGTGGTGGTCGGTAATCTTCGTATCGTCCACACTGCGGCGTGTCAGATTGCCCATGATGGCAACATAACTTCCCCACGTCGGGCAATTTTTGAGCGTCAAGAGCAAGGCAGGCACTTCGGCAAACACATCCTCCGATATATGTCTGCTTCCGGTTCGGGGATAGGTGATGAATTTCGCTTCATAGAGCTTTTGGGCGATGGAGAGTGTCTGCTCTGCCGAAAATCCGTATTTGGTATTCGCCTCCTTTTGCAGCGTAGTCAAGTCATACAAAAGCGGAGCTTCCTGCACCGTTTCTTTGCACTCCACGCTATTGATGGTAAATACCTCGCACGCTCTGACCGCCCGATAAGCGGCTTCGGCTGTCGGCTTCTCTTTCCATTTCTGAACGGACGAGAACTTTACAATTTCATCCTGCGCCACACCATCGGTTGATAGATGTAGCTGAAACACAGGTTCGGCAACGAAGCGTTTATTCTCCCAAAAGCGTTCACACACCATCGCCAGCGTAGGTGTCTGCACACGTCCGAGCGAGTAGGTTCCACGCCCGGCGGCAACGGTGATGGCTTGCGTGGCGTTAATCCCCACGAGCCAGTCGGCTTCTGAACGGGCTTTGGCGGCATAATACAGTTTGTCGTACTCCGCACCGCTTCTTAGGTTTTCCAATCCTTCACGGATAGCCTTGTCGGTCAGCGAGCTGATCCAAAGGCGGTCGAACGGGGTGGCACAGCCGATGTACTCGTACAAATAGCGGAATATCAACTCCCCCTCGCGTCCCGCATCGGTGGCGACAATAATCCGGTCGCTCTCACGGAAGAGCTTGGCGATAATCTTGATTTGTGCCACCACGCCGCTGTCGGCTTTGTACCCTTTATCGGTTTTCTCCTGTCGGGGCACAAGGGTGAACACGGGGGGAATAATGGGCAGGTTATCCCGATGGAAACCCTTGATGCCATACCCGTCGGGCAGGGCCGGCATCACCAGATGACCGAATGCCCATGTTACGTTGTACCCGTTACCCGTCAGGTAACCTTCCTCTCTTTGTGTCGCTCCAACGATACGGGCGATTTCCCGTGCCACGCTGGGCTTCTCTGCGATAATTGTTTTCATACTGAATTAATTTTACTGTGGATTTTAGTGGTTGGGGCTATTGCCCCGGTTGTTGTTATTGAATTGTCTTTTGCTTCTCTTTTTCTAAGTGAGCGATTAGTTTGCGGTCATAATAAATATGATTGCCGTTTTCATCGTAATACTCCGCATCGTCCTGTAACATAGGCGGAAAGCGTTTGCCCAGACGGAGGTATATTCGGATAATCCAAATATTGAATAATACGAGTACGGCTATGAGGATATATATTGCCGTCATACGTTACATTCCTACGCCTTTGCTTTTGGGCTTATTCTGCACGCCACGGTTCTGTCGCTCTTGCTGTCGCTCATTTGCCGGAGCAGTCTGCCCTTTTTTGAGTGGTTCGCCCACGTGTTTGGTTGCCTCGTTGGTTTTACCTTGGCTATTTACCGCCACCTGCGTGCGATGCTCTGCTGTGGGGACAACCTCTCGCTTTTGCGACACATCGGGATTGGTTTTGTAATATTTCGGCTTGCCTGCCTCAAAGCTATATCTGACAAAGGCAGTGTATGGCTCACCTTTTCCGTCGCGCATCATATCCTTGACATAAATGGCTTTCCCCGTGGCAAATTTCTGTTGTTGTTCGGGAGTCAGCTCAACACCTCCGAGTGTTTTCGGAGCACGGATATTCCCGTTTTCGTCCTCCCATTTGTGGTTATACACCTTTGGCTTCTTTTCACCGTCTGCTGCCTGACCTTGTTGGGCGGTTTGTTGCCGTTGGGTAGTCTGTGTGGCAGGTTTCTCGGATTGTCGTTTCGCCTGTCGTGGCTGCGTGTTGCGAGGCACAAACTCTACACCCCGATAATCGGCATTGACTTGCAGAGTAGTGCTGAACTTCTTACCGTTGGCAAGCTCAATCTCTTTTTTTACGCCACGCCCGGCACGCAATTCGTCCATCTCTGGCTTAGATAGCTCCGTGCTGCCAATCTTGTTGCGGATATAGACATCCTTCACGGCGATGGCTTCCAGATTGTTGGTCAGGCGGTCGATGCTGACATACGAGGGGACGAGTTCGCCCGTACTCTTATCCACCAAATCCACCACACGCCCCATATTGCCTGTCTTTTTCAGAGCCTCCTTGTCCTCATCGGTAAATGTGTGCCCCATAAACTCCTGATCGAGTTTCGGCTCTTTGCGCATCGTGTGGGGCACAATGCCGATGCTACCGTCGGGCATCTCCTTGAATGATAACCGGGCTTCCATCTCATACCGCTCGCCATTGAAGTGGGGAGCAACGGTTACCAATCCCGACTTGCCGTAATTGAGCATCTTTTTCAAATCGCCCGACGCTTCAAGTGCATCACGGTCTACTCCGTACACCTCTTTCATATCCACCCAGTCTATACGGTTCTCGTCGATGGGCTTGTAAGGTTGTTTCTCTTCTTTGGGCTTCTCTTGTGTGGATTGCCCGCCTTGTGTCTGCTCCTGCTCATCTTCCTGTCTCTGTGTCTGTTCTTGTTTCCCGGACTCTTTTTCGTCAGGGAACCAATGGTCTTCAACCGCTTGCCAAAAAGGGTCGAGGTCATTGGAGATAGGCTTAATTTCTTCGGATGCCGTTTGTGCCTGTTGCTCGTACTTCTGTGTATCCACACGGTGAGGCGCAAGCAAATCCTTATTCGCTTCGGGGTCTTTGAGCAAGTCTTTGAGCACATCAATCACGTGCTCCACCTGATCTGCTGCCACCCGGTAAAAGCCGAAGCGTTTCGGCTCTTTCGTCTGGCGGTAGAAGTTCTTGAAAAAGCTATCCAGCATATTGTCATGCTTGCTGAATACCATAAAGTCCCCTTTGTTCTCCGCTTTGGGCGGACTTAGTTTCGGGTTGCCATCTTTGCCCAATCCGGCAACGACACCGATTTCCCCTGTCTTCTCGTCACGGACGATAAGCACATCTCTTTCGTTCTTTTTCTGTTCCATTGATTCTAATTTTAAGTGAGTATTCTATTGAACGGCAGCGAAAGTAATCGCTTTGATATACAGTGCAATGGGTAGCATACCCGATGGCGTTACTTGGCGGTCGGTTGGCGGTTTTTGGCGGTTTGCTTATCTTTCTCCTGCTGCTTTTTTAGCTCAGATTCGGCAAAGTGGTACTTAACAAAATCAGCCACATCGGACTCCTTGTAATAGACCTTGCCTTTCAACTTACAATACTTTAATGTACCGTCAGTTCGATGGCGTTGCAAGGATCGCTCGCTACTGTGAAGCATCTGATACAAATCCTGATTATCCAAAAGTCGCTCACCATCGAGATAGTGTACTTCTTTTAGCTCTTTACCAGTCAGCGCACATATCAACTGCTCGTTCCGGTCGAAACGCTCCATAATTTTTTGCATCCACCCCTCGAAGATGGTTGTATTAAGTGGCTCGCTCATCCTTTACCTCCCGTTCTTAGTTGATAGTTGTGTTTTAACTCGTCCAGCGATTGAGCATCATTATTAATGATACTCTCTTTTATGAGCCGTTCTATCTCCGAAATATGATAGCGACAAGCACGCCCGAACATAGCGTAGCTAATCTGCTTTTTGTCTCGCAATCGTTGCAGAGAACGAGGGCTAACACCAAGCAAAGACATTACCTCTTTACTACTCAGCCAGACGTTTACTTTATTGCCGTCCGCCTCTACTTTGCTGCTTAGAATATGATATTCTATTCGATCAATTTTGGCAAGTAGTTCTTTATAGGCGGAGCTTTCTAATGTGATGATTTCCATATTTATATCCTTTTGATTATGCCGCAAAGTTCCCTCTATTGCGTGGGGTGTTTTCATTAGTGGGTATACCACTGGGGAAAGATTTTTATGAGAAAGGAATATCACTGACCGCCAAATAAAGCCAACCAACCGCCACGAACCGCCAAGCAGCGAAAAACGATTAAATACTCATAGAGATGAGATACTTTTGTCCCGAACTTAAAACAGTATCAATTATGGAAATAGTAATTATTGAAAAGAAGACTTTTGAAGCGTTGCTGTCCGGTATTGGAGTCCTTACCGAAAAAACGAATGCCCTGCATCACAGATGCAACGACAAGAAAATGAGTAATTGGCTTGATGGCGAAGATGTATGCAGGCAGCTACGGATTAGTCCTCGTACCTTGCAAACGCTTCGGGATAACCGCCTGATAGGATTCTCGCAAATTAACCGTAAATTCTACTACAAGCCCTGCGAGGTGGAACGGCTGTTGCCTACGATAAGCCTATTTCGCACAGAGCGCGACGGCACACCTTAATAAAAAGAATACCACCACTAAAATCCACAATAATGTATGAATGACAATGTAATTACAGCCGATGATGAACGTATCGCATCGGCATTAAACGCCCTAAAAAGAGGTGCGAAAGAGGTACGGGAGCTATCCCAAAATTACCGCCCACCATTGAACGGCGAGCGGTATATGACCGACAAAGAGGTAGCCGAACGGCTCAAAGTAAGCCGCCGAACGCTACAAGAATACCGCAACGACAGGAAACTACCTTTTATCCTGTTCGGAGGCAAGGTGTTGTATCGGGAAACGGACATCGAGCAGATGCTCGAAGAAAATTACAAAAAGGCGATGCGTTAAAACAGAGAAGGGGCAAACCGTAAATAGTTTGCCCCTTCTCTGTTTCTCTGTTTAGCATTGAAAGCCCTCTTTTAACTGTAATACAATCGGCGGTTGCGACCGTATAGGCGTTACAGCCTTTCTGACAATCCAACCCCGATAGACTTTGGCGGGTAGGCTATTGAGCCGAAAGGCAAGAGCGGTTATCATCTCCATATTATAGCTATCCGCCCGATTGCCATTTTCCAAATGGAGGTATTGGTAAGTATCGCTCTGTTGCAATGCACCACTCTTATAGATAGCCTTGATACAGCTAAGAACAGCCGAGTATGTTACGCCGAATAACTCGGCTATTTCAAAATCTGCCAACCAAACGTTACCCGTAATGGTAACGCTGTTTCTATTGATAGATATAGTACCTCGTTCCATAATTGTATGAATATTTACCGTAAGTTAAATTGCTTGACAAATAAAGCTCTCCATCTGCTCAATCTGTTTCGACAGCTTATCCATATCCCGACTAACTTTCTCCGCTGTAATTTTAGCGTAAATTTGTGTCGTGCGAATGCTGCGGTGTCCGAGCATCTTCGATAGTGTTTCGATAGGTACGTCATTGGAAAGACATACGGTCGTAGCATAGCTGTGGCGACTTTGATGCCACGTGACGTTCTTATCTATCCCGCATTTCTTAGCAATAACCTTGATTCCGTTCTTGCAGTTAGGGTAACAAGGTACGGGCAGTAGTTTGCCATTCTCTGCCATACCCTCGTATTTCTCGATGATGTGTTTAGCTACCTCCAACAAACGGATATTGCTTTCCGTTCCTGTTTTCTGACGGTTGGTCTTAATCCACAAATGCCCGTCAAAGGAGATTTGCATATTCTCTTTCGTCAAATTCGCCATATCCGTCCAACTCAATCCGGTAAATGTGCAGAAGATGAATAAGTCACGGATGAGTTCGTAGCTCTTCTTTTTGAACGTACCGTTGATTAATAGTTTGATCTCCTCTTTCGTAAGAAAACCACGCTTTGTTTCCTCTTTTGTGATGCTGTACCCGTAGAACGGATCACGTTGCAGCCAGCCGTTATTGATGGACGTAAATATGATGCTCCGGAAAGGCATCATATAAGACCACACTGTATTGGTACAGTGGTTCTTCTCGGTACGCAGGAACAGCTCGAAATCTGTGATAAAAGCAGGGGCAAGTTCTTTCAAGGCTATATCGCTCACTTTGTAGCGGGTCTTAATGAACTCTTCCAGATGGTTATACACAACACAGTATTTCCAATAGCTGCGTTCGCTCTTGATTTTGCCTACCTGCTTTTTGTAATCTTCATTATGCTGACGAAACACGGCAAGCAACGTTTCGTGGTTCATTCCCATTCCCAGAAAAGCATTGCGGACTTTCTCGGCAGTTACATAGTTATCACGGTCGCAGATCTCCTGATAGGATTTATTGATACCGACACGTATTTTATCCAACATCCGGTTGGTTTCCTGCGCTACAATACTTCTGCCGGACACTCTGCCCAATTCGATATTCCACGATTTTTCCTCCACATCCAACTTGCTGCTGAATTGGGATACTTTGCCGTTTATAGTGATACGGCACATTACTGGTACAAGCCCGTTCTTTTTGGGGGCATTGCGTTTTAGATAAAACAGAACTTTAAAAGTTGATCTCATACTCTACATTTTTTAAGTGACAAAATTAAGTTATGTAGAGTCATTTGTTAATACGCAATGCACTGCCAATCAGGGCAAAAGAATCTCATTTGCTTCTTTTTTTGTGCTAATCCCTTTCATTTCTCAAATTTTGGATTACATTTGCAACAAAAGCAGCCGTTGAAAACGTGTAAATCAGCATCTTAGAAACCTTGTAAAATCCCCTTATCTCTCAAATCAAAGTAATGGGATAGTAATGCAACTCTGGCTTTACTTGGCTCTTTAGCGGTTTTCGTTGACTTTCCGTTCTTTTCAATCTGTCACCTAAAACGCTCTCCTACAACCTTCTTTCTGTGCTCTGCGCTTAGTCTCATTTTTATTTCTTATCTTTGCAACAAACAAAAAAACAATCAAACAATAGACATTATGATGAAAAAAACAATTCTGCTTACATCTATAATTGCGATAGCAATAGTAAGCATGTTATCCAGTTGCGTAGATTCCGAGAAGGATCTATATGATCCGTCTTATCAGACAGCCAATCCAATGGGGGACGGTTTTGCTGCACCGGATGGATTTGACTGGGCAACTACCTCCAATATAAAAGTAACTGTAGAAGTTAATGCCCCAACTAATGATGAATTCTATTATGTAGTGGAATTATATGATACAAATCCTATTATTTCATCAGACGCACGCCTTCTCGATAAAGGTGTTGCAAAAGGAAATGAACCATATACTTCAGAAATTTCAATCGAAAATACAATCAAAACTCTTTTTGTAAAAGAAATCACTCCAACGGGACTTGCTACAGTCAGAAGTGCAGAAATTACAAATGGAATTGCCAATTGCAATTTTAAAACAACTATTCCCTCTGTACGCAGTCTCGCTGCTTCAACTCGCAGTTTTACGACAATAACAGATCCCAATCCTGATGATACATCTTTATTTCCTTTAGAATGCCCAAGTGGTATTGAGAAATTTATTAGTGTAAATGACTGTGTGGAAGGTGGAAGTTATGAAGTTACTGCTTCCACAAAAATAATCAATTTATGGAAAAACAATTTAAAATTATATGTAACAGAAGATATCAAGTTGTCTGAGCAGATTTACCTATCTCCAGGCTCTTGCCTGTACATACTGCCTGGAAAGAAAGTTTCCATGCCTAAATCTCAAAACAATGGTCAACAAAATTGTATGATTACAATAGGTACAGGAGCAACTTTGACAATAGATAAAACAATACAGCTAGACAGTAATTACAAACTGTATAATATAGGAACAATTAATACCGAAAACTTAATCTGCGCCAATTCTTCCGTATTTTTCAATGCTGGTTCTGTCAATATTAAAGATAAATTAAGTGCAGAAAATGCCAGTAGTACAATATCTAATGCAGGAAAAATTAAAGTTGAAAAAATAAAAATTCAAGGTGATAGCCACATAATCAACACAGGAACTATGGAAGTGGAGGAAGAAACAGAAATCAATTGCACTGGAGGGTCCTGGATAAATGAAGGAACATGGTATACTGATGAAATGAAAATTTCTGCATGGAATGACTATTGTTACAATAAGTGCAAATTAATAGTAACCGATGAATTAGAAATAAAAGAAGGTCATTTAATAGTTGATGGTGGTGGATATGTTCAATGTAAAGAACTGTACATGAATAATGCAAAAATAGAACTGGGAGCTAAAGCACTATTTGAGATAACAGAAAAGGCTGAATACGGTTATCAAAACAAAGACAGAGGATTTAAAGGTACAGGAACAGAAAAAGCACTCCTTATCATTAAGAAAGCTGTTGCTGAAACATTAAAACCGAATCTCATTCACTATTCCGGTAACCTTCAAGTTATTTGTTCTGAACATCCTATTGAAAAAATAGATGACTGGAACATATGCTGGACAATAACCGGTGGCGCAGAATGGGGAGAAGAAGGTAAAAACACGGTTTCAATACCTGAATCAGAATGTAGTGATGGATACAATGGAGGAACTCCTACTCCGCCTACTAATCCTGAATTCCCCATTGAAGTAGAAGACAACAAAAATTATACCTACCTCTTTGAAGACCAATGGCCACTATATGGAGATTATGATATGAATGACATCGTTCTGACCATTCAGAAAAGGAAAATATATACTAATAAAGAGAATAAAGTAACAAAATTCGAGTTGAGTATTGACTTATCCGCAGCCGGAGCAACAAAAAGCATCGGAGCAGCTATTATGCTGGACAATGTACCCGCCAATGCCATTACACAGCCAGTTGAATTCAGTGACAATACTCTTGCCAAGAATTTCAATCTAAATAATAACAATATCGAAAATGGTCAGGATTATACTGTGATTCCTCTGTTTGATGATGCTCATAAAGTATTAGGAAGAGATCGGTATGAGCAGATTAATACTGTCTCAGACTATGCAGGCAATACCAAACCTAAAAATATCAGTTTCTCCATTACATTCAATAATCCGACAATATCAGCAGATGCCTTTAATGTCAACAAATTGAATGTCTTTATCATCGTAGACGGCAACAGAAACCCACGTAAGGAAATACATGTTGCAGGCTACCAACCAACCAAACTCGCAAATACCGATCTGTTTGGCGGAAACAACGATAACAGCCATCATGCTAGCAAAAAATATTATATCAGTAAAGAGAATCTGGCATGGGGCATCATGGTTCCTTCCAATTTCAAATGGCCTTTGGAGTATGTAAATATCAAAACTGCTTATTCACAATTCAGTGACTGGGTAACGAGCGGTGGTACAGAAAATGAAAAATGGTGGAATGATTTTGATGTAAACAAGGTATTCCAAACAAATAAAAACTAATCTCCCTTATCAACACGGGTTTCATAAAAATAATGAAATCCGTGTTTTTTTCCTCACTAAACGTATCAGATATATTCTATTAATAAATAAAAATAATAATCTTCATGAATTTTACTTCTGCTAATTGGAAGTTTATTCTAAAATTATATATATATTTGCACGAAGTGAAACAAAGGCAAGAGATTCAATTTAATCTATATAAATCAAGTAGCAAAGCAAGCGATAGAAAGGTTCTATTTGTATGAAAAAAAAGATACTATTAGTTGACGATAAAGCGACTATTGGAAAAGTTGCAAGTATATATTTAGGCAAGGATTACGACGTTATGTATTTGGAGAATCCTATTAAAGCAATAGATTGGCTTAATGAAGGTAATGTACCCGATCTCATTATTTCCGATATTCGTATGCCGTTAATGAGAGGAGATGAATTCCTCAGATATATGAAAGCCAATGAGTTATTCAAGTCAATTCCTATCGTTATGCTGTCCAGCGAAGAAAGTACCACGGAAAGAATCAAATTACTGGAAGAAGGGGCAGAAGACTATATTCTGAAGCCATTCAATCCTTTGGAACTAAAAATCCGAATCAAAAAGATTATCGACTAATACAGCCTTTAAATGCAATATTTTGTTTACATAGGCAGACACAACAAAACAATAGAACTGTTTTCGAAATTAAGTACCGGAGTATTCTATGCAGCACCAAACTGCTATAAGGCAACTAAAGTGCTAGACAAGATACGAGAAAAATACGACGCAGCTTTATTTATTGAGCAGGTAGAATTATCAAAAGATATCGCTGATATTCGCTCTATACGAAAAATGTATCCAGGGCTTTATATGGTACTGGTTATAGATTCCATTACTAAGGAAGAAGCTACAGAATACTTGAAGGCAGGAGTTAATAACACGATTAAGTACGAAACCAACAGTGAAGTACTGAAAGATCTGTCAACTTTTCTCACACGTAGAAAAGAACAAAAAATAGAAGCACTGCAACTCCAAACACAGAATTTAAAAGCCTTTCGCCTGCCTTCATGGAAAAGAATCTTCGATATATTCTTTTCCGGAATAGCACTACTTTTCCTTTCTCCTCTTTTAATAGCTACTGCTATAGCCATTCGCTTGGAGAGCAAAGGACCGATTATCTATAAATCCAAACGTGTAGGAAGCAATTATCAGATATTTGATTTTCTCAAATTCCGTTCGATGTATACCGACGCTGATAAACATCTGAAGGATTTCAATGCTCTCAACCAATACCAACAGGAAGAAGAAGAGGAAGAAGATATATGGGGAGAAGAATCCTGTGTCTCTGAAGAAGCAGACGAAGAAGAAATTCTCCTGATATCCGACGATTTTGTAATTTCGGAAGAAGACTATATCCACAAGAAATCAAAAGAGAAAAGTAATGCTTTCGTAAAACTGGAGAATGACCCCAGAATCACAAAGATAGGACGTTTTATCCGTAAATACAGCATTGATGAATTACCACAGCTTATCAATATCCTCAAAGGAGATATGTCTATAGTGGGCAATCGTCCCCTCCCACTCTATGAGGCAGAGTTACTGACTAGTGATGAACACATTGATCGTTTTATGGGACCAGCCGGACTTACCGGGCTGTGGCAGGTTGAAAAAAGAGGTGAAGCGGGTAAACTCTCCGCAGAAGAACGCAAGCAACTGGATATCCAATATGCAAAAAACTTCTCTTTCGGACTGGACATAAAAATCATTCTGAAAACAGTTACTGCATTCGTTCAAAAAGAGAACGTATAACTCCTTCACTACAGGATGGACTACTTTATCTACATAGCAGACGATTTCTTCTTTTTGTGTATAGGGCTTTTGCTCCTATACCTTTTCATATTGGCTGTTGCCTCACATTTCAAACATTCCAATTATCCCAAAGCCAGAAAACAATATCAGTGTGCCATATTAGTTCAGGACGGAAGCCTCCTTCCTTTCATGTATCAACAGGAAGCATATGAATTCATCACATATAAAGATTTGCTGGAAGCAATTAATTCATTAGATAAAGAACGATACGAATTAGTCATCCTTCTTTCTGATAAAGCCAGTGCTTTATCACCCCATTTTCTGGAAAAGATTTATAATGCCTACGATGCCGGAATACAGGCAATGCAGTTGCACACGATCATTAATAATCGTAAGGGAGTACGGAAACGTTTCCATGCTCTATCCGAAGAAATCAATAACAGTCTTTTCAGATCGGGGAATACTCAGATCGGCTTTTCTTCAAGTCTTTTCGGAACCAATATGGCTTTCGACTTAGAATGGCTACAGAAGAATCAAAGAACTGCCAAAACGAATCTCGAACGAAAGTTATTCAAACAGAATATATATATTGAATATCTGCCGGATGTGATTGTACACTGTGACTCCGCCCCTGTTTATCCCTATCGCAGGCGCATACGGAAGACCCTCTCTTATCTATTGCCGTCTTTATTAGAAGGCAACTGGAATTTCTGCAACCGTATAGCCCAGCAGCTGATACCTTCTCCGATGAAATTATGCACCTTCGTCAGTATCTGGACTTTATTGATAACAGGATACCACTGGACCTCGTCACTCAAGTGGTGGATATTGCTTTTAGGATTGGCAATCACATACAGTCTGGCAATACCGGATTATTTAGTAGAAGATAAAAAGAAACAAAAACATTCAATATGGAAAAAAGAACACTGAAACTGCGAATCAAACAAAATCCGGCTTTGAAACAAGCCGTACATCGTTTTATTATGCATCCTGTAAAGACACGCCCCAACTGGTGGATACGCCTTTTCTATTTTGTATATCTGAAACGTGGAAAAGGTTCCGTGATTTATCGCAGTGTCCGCAAAGACCTTCCTCCTTTTAATCAGTTCTCGCTAGGACGCTATTCGGTAGTAGAAGACTTTTCCTGCCTTAATAATGCGGTAGGAGATTTAATCATTGGAGATTATACCCGCATCGGATTAGGAAATACCATTATCGGTCCGGTTCTTATAGGAAATCATGTGAATCTTGCACAGCATGTAACAGTCACAGGACTTAATCATAATTATCAAGATGCGGAGAAATCAATCGACGAACAGGGAGTAAGTACACAGCCTGTCACTATTGAGGATGATGTATGGGTAGGTGCAAACTCAGTCATACTGCCAGGAGTTACTTTAGGGAAACATTGTGTAGTGGCTGCCGGAAGCGTTGTCAGCCGTTCCATCCCAGCATACTCTATTTGTGCCGGTTGCCCTGCCAAAGTGATCAAATCATATGATTTCGCAACGAAAGAGTGGAAAAAAGTAAAATGATATCCACCACTAATTATTAATAGTGAGAGCAGCTACGCAATATACCTTATAAAGGGGATTGTGACAGATACAGAAACGCACTATCTTTGCAGTATCAGAATTGAATTAATTAGTCATAATTTTATTACGTAGCCACATTTAAGTAAAAATGAAATAGGGTCCCGCCGAAGCGATTTCGTCGGGATTTTATTTTATACACTCCTGGCATTAGCAATCCCGGTATTTATATACCTTTCGGCTCCCCTGCGTCTATAAACAAAAAACGAGTCAATTCCTAGAAGGGAACCACTCGCCACAGCATCAGAAAAGCCAGAAAGGCTTTTCTTTTATTACCTCAATTCCTGAAAACTAATCTTCTTTTTACTTTTTAAACTTCTTACCTATTGTTATCCTTTTTACCTTTTACCAAAAAATGTCCTATTGAACACTAAAAAATTTAATACCTTAATTATTTAAATCTAATACCTTAATAATCTTTTCTTTTACCTTTTAAACTAATAGCAATTTCCCAATTGCACTGCAAAGGTACGAAAAGATTCCGTGTTCGCAAACGGCTTCAGATTTTATAACATTCTTTTAAGGTTATAAATCTTTCACATCATTTAGCGTAACAAGCTTATTTACAATAGCATAAATAGTCAGGCCAGCCGCACTGTGTATCTGTAGCTTTTTGCTGATATTTCTCCGGTGAGTAATGACAGTGTGAATAGACAAGAAAAGATTCTCTGCAATCTCTTTATTCGTCATACCTTTCACCACACAGATCACTATCTCTTTCTCCCGTTGGCTAAGCGTTTCCTGATTGTCAAGCTCCTCCTCTCCCGAAGCCAGATTTAGCAGACCATGAATCTTTTTAGAAAGAATATCCAGATCATCAAAGATAGAAATCGACTCATCATATTTAGTCAGCAAAGAGGCATCTACAAAAGAGCTAACCAAAGCAATCAAACGTATTTTCTTACCGGCAGTTTCTTCCCGGAACTTATTTACATCAAAGTAGTCACCAAAAGTAGGATTTACAATCAGCATTTCCGGATATTGCGTACGCAGGCAATCACTCAGAGCCTCTACTGAAAGTAATTCTATAGGTTGCACCTTCACATTAGGAAGACGCTTCAATGCAGCGGTCAGCCCACCCCGGATAATCACTGAGGTTTCGGCGATCGCAATTCGAATGGCTTCGTTATTTTTCATTTTCCCTAATCCTCCTTTCCAACTTCAGAATGGCAGGAACAAAAATATAGTCTTCAACCTTGCAGTGAGATTCCAAACCGGCCTCACAGGCGTATATATCGAAAAGAGCCGCATTCAACAGATTCTCATTGGCTTTGGCAGGACAATATTTAATGATGATATTTTTCAGTTCTGTCAGCTTCTCTCCCACCTGGTCATGATGCTTGGAGAATGTGCTAATCTGATAATTCCGAGGAGCATTGCCATTTATCAGCGCATCCACATATTTGAATACCGTTTTCTCCTCATAATCCATGTGTTTACGTACCTCTCGTGTATATTCATCAAAGAACTTAAGAATCAGAAAAGCTACATCATCCTGCGAACAGTCAATCGCTTCAATCAGTTTACGGCGAATGGCAGGAAGAGAAAAGTCCAGAAAGTAAATATGGGCTTGCCGCAGATAATCGATTAGTGCAGGTATAGAAATATCCTCACTGCTTCCATCCATCCGCGAAAAGCCTTCAGACATAAAGTTGACTACAATCAGAAAAGTCCTGCAATCTACTCCATTAAGCTCGCAAACTTCTTTCACTGTTTTGTCACCAAATCCCAACGAAAGGCCGAAACGGCTCATCACTTGTAACAAGGAATAGTTATCACTGATGAGATCAATCATCTTATCAGTTGGTTTGTATTTTTGCAAATTATCCATTTACACCTATTTATATTAGAGACTGCAAAGAAACGGAATATTTCGAGGATATGCAATCACCACAAATAGGTATTTTCGCTACTCACAGTTTCCCCAATACTAATTACTTGTTACTATTTTATAACAGGAGGCTAGGCTGGCTATTCTTTTTTTAGTAATTTTGTCGCTATCAATTTGTAATCAGTAATTCATAATTAAATAATATGGCAAACGAACTCGAACTGAAATACGGCTGCAACCCAAATCAAAAGCCTGCCCGTATCTTCATGAAAGAAGGCGAACTACCCATTGAGGTATTGAACGGACATCCCGGTTACATCAATCTGCTGGATGCATTCAACAGTTGGCAGTTAGTAAAAGAACTGAAAGAAGCTACCGGACTTCCGGCTGCCGCATCATTCAAACACGTCAGCCCGGCAGGTGCTGCTGTTGCTGTAGAAATGAGTGACACACTGAAGAAAATCTATTTTGTGGATGATGTAAAACTGTCTCCACTGGCAACAGCCTATGCACGCGCACGCGGTGCCGACCGTATGTCTTCTTACGGAGACTTCATCGCATTGTCCGATACTTGTGATGAAGAGACTGCACGCATTATCAACCGTGAAGTATCCGATGGTGTGATTGCACCGGATTACACTCCCGAAGCTCTGGAAATCCTGAAAAATAAAAGAAAAGGAACTTACAATGTGATCAAGATAGATCCGGCTTACCGCCCAGCTCCTATCGAACACAAAGATGTTTTCGGAGTGACTTTTGAGCAAGGCAGAAACGAACTGAAAATAGACGAAAGTCTTTTGAAAGAGTTACCTACACAAAACAAGGAAATTCCGGCTGAAGCCAAACGTGACCTAATCATTTCTTTAATCACCTTAAAATATACACAATCCAATTCCGTATGTTATGCAAAGGACGGACAGGCGATTGGTATCGGTGCAGGACAGCAGTCACGTATTCACTGCACGCGCCTTGCAGGAAATAAAGCAGATATCTGGTATCTCCGCCAACATCCGAAAGTAATGAATCTGCCCTGGATTGAAAAAATCCGCCGTGCAGATCGTGATAATACTATCGACGTTTATATTTCAGAAGATCATGATGACGTATTGGCAGACGGCGTTTGGCAACAGTTTTTTACAGAAAAGCCGGAAGTACTGACCCGCGAAGAGAAACGTGCATGGCTGGATACAATGACTGGCGTAGCTTTGGGCTCTGACGCATTCTTCCCCTTCGGAGACAATATCGAACGTGCACACAAAAGCGGTGTAAGCTATATCGCACAACCGGGAGGTTCAGTACGAGATGATCATGTTATCGGTACATGCGACAAGTACAATATGGCAATGGCATTCACAGGCATTCGCTTGTTCCATCATTAAAACATATCAATCCCCTTTATAATAGAAACTAATCCGTTTCTCCATTATAAAGGGGATTCTTATGTTTTAAGACCTGCTCAGAAAAATAAGGGTATCTTTTAAAGCATCAACTCCACAACCAACAAAAATATTTTAGTATAATTCATCCTCATCTACATTCTTTGAAATAGTGGAATCAAACCAAGACAAGTCCGTCTTATTTATTACCCACTTGCTATAATTCTTATAAGCCTTCACTACTGACGATTTTTCTTTCGGATATCTCCATGCCGGGTCGCTTGCTGAAGTACGAGGAAAATCTAATGCCCAACAAGACATATCTTCCATCCGATAATAAATATTTCGTGATGCATCAGAACAGTCATCCGCAGTTTGAAGCAAGTTTGTATCCATCTTCGAAGTCGGAGCAAAGTCTGTTAAATGAATTTCATGAGAACGGTTGTTCACAAATATAAATGGATTGAATTTCATCATTGAAACATTGTCAACCGGAATAGTCAGCGGAACAGTGATTTCAACTTCCGCTGCTGAAACAAAACTCGTCCCCTTTTCTGTATTTACAAAACCATTTATATTAGGAAAGAGTCTGCTTACATCTTCCCAAATCACAAAAGTCGCCTTTGAATTACCACTTTCGAAAGTCGCTCCCATCACCTTTGCAGCATCAATATAACTTTCTGCCAATGGAAGTTCAATGCCAAAACCGATCTTTGTATAAGCAGCAGCCCCTTTGGCTATTGGTTTAAAACGCAATTTAATACTTGTAATCTTGTTTTCCGTATTCTTTCCCAAACCGTATGTATAATTTACTACAAAGTCATTCAGGTCATAATCACCGGCATTAGGCCACTGGTCTTCGAAAGCCAATGTACCATGAATAGATTCAGTTACAACTACTTCTTCTTCAACCGGAATATCCTCTCCCGGTTCAATTGCTTTTTCAGGAGTAGCAGTCACTTTCAACATTACATCATTAAAATCATAATCTGATTGATTATCGCCAAAAGGACGGATATCAAATCCGGTCACACAACAATTATAACCATCTAACTGACGAGTTACAGCCTGAGATTTTCCCCATTTATTCAATACCGGAGTAGAGTAATACATTCCAGAGACGTCACCATTAACAACAGGATTCGTTTTATTTTTAAAAGAATACGCATTCTTCGTTGTTACATCCGTACCATCCTTCTTATAACCGGCACGTGCTACAACAAAACCTATCCGTGTCCCTTTTGGGAAAATCTCAGTATACTCCTTTCCATTCCAATAAAGTAACTGAACTTTCAAACCCGACGGACACTGCAGCTGGTTAGTATTAGGCAACAACATAGTCATCCGAAGATGATCAATGTCATTTGGACTATTCAGTTCTTCCTCTTTATAATTATAATACATCAATGAATTATAAACAGTCTGATTAGCGACATAGAAACCACCATCACCGACATAAGTCACCCAAACTCTGGCTCCATTTTCATCAACGACCCGTAAATCCGAGTTTTTATCCAAATCTGCTTTCTGAACATTCTGCCTCTCTGGGTACCAACTATCAATCTGATTAATCAAAACAGGAGATAGTTGCTCTTTAGAGACCAAAGAACACCCACCCTGCAGCGGAATACCATCCCTACTTATTTCAACATTCTTATAAGGGATATACAATTGATACAGACCACTGATCGGTCCGGAAAATGAAGGAATCTCAATCGAAAAAGCACGCGAGACAGCCATATGAGGAAAACTGACTCCTTGAAAATCCAATGAAACAAAATCCTGAACATCCGCTTCCTTCACCTGACCATAACCAGCAGTGAGAGGAGCCACATAAATTTTGGAAACATTATTTCCTATCACCACTTCAGCTTTCAACTTACCTGAAGCATCCGTATATCCGACAAAGACCGGATCAATAGAAATAACTCCTTCGCCCGTGTAAGGCTGACTCATAAACACACCGAATTTCACACCGGCCTGTGATTTTCCATCACCATCGACAGCAGTAATAAATATACTCCTTTGCGTTTTCAACAAGAAATCCGTAGATAAACCGAGTTGAGCATCCTCAGGCGTTCCTTCATCCGGATTATACAAATTTTTCTCTTCTACACATGAAGCAAGAACCATGCCGATAACTCCAAAAGAAAAATACTTTAAGCTTCTCATATTCATATAGTATATGTGTCTGTTTTGATCTCTGCAAAGATAATACATTATTTAAAAACAACTTTAATAAAAGTTGCATTTCTTGTAGAAAAAAAGCGAGAGAACATCCCCATTTATAATGAGAATAAAGCAATTATTCCACTATAAATGGGGATTTCCTATTTCTCCGAGACCCTTTATCTTTGCACCATCACATTAAAATAGAATCAAAGATGAATAAAATTGGAGTATTTTACGGTTCCACTACCGGAACAACAGAAGACCTTGCCCGTCGGATTGCAGAGAAACTAGATGTTCCTTCCGCACATATTTATGATGTATCCAAACTCACTGAAGCTTTGGTCGGTGAATATGATGTACTGGTACTAGGCAGTTCTACATGGGGAGCCGGTGAATTACAGGATGACTGGTACGACGGAATTAAAATTTTAAAGAAATGCGATCTGTCTCACAAATATGTAGCCTTGTTCGGTTGTGGTGATTCCGATTCTTACAGCGATACTTTCTGTGATGCTATCGGTATTCTTTTTGAAGAGCTGAAAGATACCCACTGCAAATTCTGTGGAGTAGTAGACACATCTGGTTATACATTCGATTCTTCTATCGCTGTCGTTAATGGCAAGTTCGTAGGTCTTCCACTCGACGAAGTCAATGAAGACAGTCAGACAGATGAACGTATCAGCGCATGGGTTAAACAAGTAAAACAAGAAATCAGCTAATCTTTATCTCCATATAAAATAACAGTTTACATCATGGCTACCGAAAGAATCATTCCCGGAGAAATCCGGATTTTCCTCAACCACATTTATGAGTTCAAGAAAGGCGTACGCAACATGGTACTCTATACGATGAGCAGAGAGCACGAAGAGTTTGCCATCCGCCGGCTGAAAAATCAGAAGATCAGTTATATGATACAAGAAGTAGGTACTAACAAGATTAATCTGTTTTTCGGCAAACCCGAATGTATGGAAGCCATGCGACATATCATCATTCGCCCTTTGAATCAACTGTCTGCCGAAGAGGACTTCATTTTGGGAGCCATGCTGGGATACGACCTTTGCCAACAATGCAAACGGTATTGTAATAAAAAAGAAGGTATAAAGATAGCCGTCTAAAGAATAACTTTTGCATTGTTAGCTTTGTTTTGTATGTAGTTTGTCTTGAGTAGAATCGTTTCAAAAAAAACAGGTTTTCATAAAAACATTTTCCAGTGGAAACTTGTTCTAATAAGAAACGATTCTCTATAATAACAAACTAACAACAAACAGTATGCTGACACACCAACAAGAACCATCCAAAGCCTACATACTTGCGGGCATTTTCACTCTCTCCTTACGACTGATCGTCGGCTGGACTTATTTCTCAGCTTTTTGGCGCAGACTCGTTCTTGAAAACAAACTCATTCCGGATGGAACCGGATACATTGGAGAAAAATTCAATCATTTTCTTCCCAATTCCATTGGCATCAAACCGATTATTGAATACTTGGTCAGCACACCGGATTTACTGTGGTGGGCAATGGTTATTTTCACATTAGTAGAAGGCATCGTCGGGTTACTCTATATGCTCGGTTTCTTCACACGATTAATGAGTATCGGCGTATTCAGTCTGGCATTCGGCATTCTTTTAGGCTCCGGCTGGCTGGGTACTACCTGCCTCGACGAATGGCAAATCGGCATCTTGGGAGTGTCAGCCGGATTCACCATTTTCCTGTCCGGTGGTGGTAAATATTCTTTGGATTATCTGTTATTGCCTAAACTTTCCAAGAACAAATGGCTCATATGGCTTACTTCCGGCGAACTTCCACTATCCATCAAGCAATTTAGTAAAGTCGCAATAAGCGGTGCTGTACTGCTTTTCATACTTACCTTATATACCAACCAAGTCTTTCATAATGGCGTTTGGGGACCTCTACACAACAAATCGGTCAAACCGAAACTGGAAATTTCCAACGCAAAGATTCAAGAGGATATCCTGACGTTCAAAGTATACCGGATAGAAGGAGCCGACGTGTACGGTTCCTTCCTGATCGGCATAACACTAAAAGACGAGAATGGAAAAACAATACTTCAAAAGAACGGAGAAGAGCTAGCCCGCTTCCCACTTACCCGAATAAAAAATGACTATGTAGCCAAAGTAGCTCCGGGAAAACACAGCCTCATCATTCCTTTAGGAAGTAAAGCAACTCTTACAATCAGAAGTGATGTTTTTATGGACCTGCCCAAAGGTGACTACGAACTAATTCTGACAGATATAAGTGGCATAACCTGGAAAGAGAAAGTAGTCATTAGTTAGATACCATTCTTTTATTATGGGCGAAAAAGATTGATAAGCAATTATACAATCATCCTCGATTCTTTAAAATTATCTCATTCAAAAAATAAAACGAACAATAGAGAACAACCGATTCAAAGATTAATTATCTTTGTCCCAACAAGAACTAAACACGTTAATAACATGAGAAACAAATATCTACTAAGTCTGCTCGCCGCTTTAGGCTTTTCCGGATGTGGCAATAATAACGAGATCTGGGACGAACCTTGTTATTATGGTCCCGGTCCCGACTGGACTCCTGACATTATAATAAGCAGTCAAGTACAAAATGAAGAAAAAGAAACTATTAATGGTATTCGCGTAGTATCCAGTTATATGAATCAAGAAGATTCATTAATTACAGATACTGCCTATACCGAGTCACGTGAAATAGAGCATTATACGGTAGGCGGTATAGCAATCAATACATTTAAATTCGAAGAGTATCCTCCCAAAAAATCTGAAATGTACCTTGAGTATACAGATGTAGACGGCGAAAAGAATGGCGCATACCAGACAAAAAAGATTAGAATACAAGACCTTGGAAAAGAGGGAAAAGTCACTTTACTTAAAGAGGAGAAAAAAGAAGAAGAATGAAACGTATCATCCCCCTTACTCCCCGCCGATGGCTGGCTTTAGAAATATTTCGCCGGATGAAACACGAAAGAGTGGAAGAACATCCGCTCAGACAGCTTTTTTGGGAATGCACCTTACGATGTAATGTACGTTGCCGCCATTGTGGCAGTGACTGCAAGTCCTCTCCCGCTACTCCGGATATGCCTCTGCAGGATTTTCTAAAAGTACTGGACAGCATAACAACACATACCAATCCGCACGATGTATTCGTCATTATCTCCGGTGGAGAACCAACCGTACGTGAAGATTTGGAAACTTGCGGTAAAGAAATATCCCGACGGGGATACCCGTGGGGCATGGTATGCAACGGCCTGTGTCTCACACGCGAACGGCTTCACAACCTGATCCGCAGCGGTATGCGTAGTATATCCATCAGCCTGGACGGACTGAAGGATGTACACAACTGGATGCGACGACATCCCGAAAGTTTCGATTGTGCCGTAAATGCCATACGGGAAATCACAGCTATCCCCGAACTGACATTCGACGTCATTACCTGTGTCACCCGCCGTAGCCTGCCACAGTTGTCGGCTATGAAAGAGTTACTTATCAGTCTCGGAGTCAAACGATGGAGAGTATCTACCATCTTTCCGGTAGGACGAGCCGCCGAAGAACCGGAATTCCGTATGAACGGAGAAGAACTGAAACAAGTGCTCGACTTCATCCGTGACACCCGAAAGGAAGGAATTATCCGTGCGAGTTACGGCTGCGAAGGTTTCCTGGGTAACTATGAAGGTGAAGTACGGAATACTCCTTTCTTCTGTAGCGCCGGAATATCAGTCGGCTCCGTTTTGATTGACGGTTCTATCAGTGCCTGTAGCAGCATCCGCTCCAACTACCATCAAGGAAATATCTATCAGGATGATTTTTGGGAAATATGGCAAACGAAATTCCAGCCTTATCGCGACCGTTCATGGATGAAAAAAGACGAGTGCGCCCGATGCAAATACTTCCGTTATTGTCAAGGCAATGGTATGCATTTGAGAGATAATGAAGGAAAACTACTGGTATGTCATCTGAACAGGTTGACAGGAAACTCTGCAAATGTTCCGGAATAAAAGATTCAGACCCACTATATATTGCTAGTAACCCGCCCAAGAATACCCATTTCAGGTGATTGCAGGAAATCGTCAAAGCCCCTATCTTTGCAATATCAGAATTGAATTAATTAGTCATAATTAAAAATTACGTAGCCACATTGAAAACATTGGAATCGGCCGAAGTGATTCTCCCGCATTCTCATATTTGGTTGTTAGTTAAAAAAAACCATATAATGTATTCAATATTACAGAATAAGTGTAAATAGCATAAATTCTAGTAAACAAAAGGCCCGGCTTGTGAAAGCCGGACCTTTTCGTTTTATCTCTGATGAGCCGTTTTTATAGTTTCCATCCCGATGTCTGTTCCTGTATATTCCAAAGTTTGGCGTACAGCCCCGGCCGGCTCAAAAGTTCATCATGAGTGCCTTGTTCCGCAATTCGTCCTTCTTCCAGCACAATAATCCGGTCGGCATTTCGGATCGTTTTGAGGCGGTGAGCGATAACGATTACCGTCCGCCCCGCAATCAAGGTATTGATAGCCTGCTGCACTTCTACTTCATTCTCCGGATCGAGAGAGGCGGTAGCCTCATCCAGCAGCACGACCGGAGCTTCTTTCAGCATGGCACGGGCAATGGAGATCCGTTGTTTTTCTCCTCCCGAAAGAGTGCAGCCACCTTCTCCTACCATTGTATCGTATCCTTTGGGCAGACGCATGATGAATTCGTGACAACAAGCCTTTTTCGCTGCCGCTACGATCTCTTCATCCGTAGCATCTGTCCTGCCGAAACGGATATTATTCTTCAGCGTATCCTGAAACAGATAGACATCCTGAAAAACCATGGAACAATGTTTCATTAATGACTCCGGCTCCAGTTCTTTCATATCCATTCCGTTAAAACGAACCGAGCCTTTACGCGGATCATAGAAGCGTGCGCAAAGTTTCAGCATCGTACTCTTTCCGCTTCCGGAAGGACCGACCAAAGCAGTGAGCGTCCCTTTTCTAAGAGTCACGGAAATATCATGCAGTATTTCCTTTTCCTGATAGCCGAAAGATACATGATCAAAAGTAATATCTCCGCTTTCGGGCACATCACAATCTCCTTTCATTTCCGGTTCGTTCATCAACATAAGGATACGTCCTCCTGCGATGGAGAAGTAGCGAAACTCGGCAAAGTTAGTCAAAGCAGATGTCAACGGATCGAAAACACGGGAACCGACTACCAGAAACATGACAAACGTGAGCAATGAAAGTTCGCCTCCTATCAACAGGTACGTACCGCAAAGGATCATGAATGTCAATCCGGCACGAATCAATGTGACCGAGAATAAGATAAATGGGCCGAGAAGCGCCTCCTGCCGGATACAGGCACGACGGAGATCACTAAAAGCCATTTTCAGGCGTTCGAACTTGCCTCCCAGCAAATTATATGCTTTCATCACCCGTATGCCTTGCAGATATTCTTCCAAGCGGTTTCCGGCATTAATCTTGGCTTCAATCTGCCGCACACTCAGCTTACGCTGGGCGATATTGCTAAGCAACAGGACAGCAACCGCAAGCGGTAAAGCTACGAACATGGCCACCGCCATGCGCCAGTCAATCCAAAGCAAGCCAAGGAAGGCAAAAACCGGCATTACCAACGCTCCCATCAATTGGGGCAAGTGATGGGATATTCCCGTTTCCGCCATGGTAAAGTCAGTGATCAGCATGGAAGAAAGATCCCCCGGATCTCTGCGGGACAGGAATCCCAAGGATAATTTACGCAGATGCTCGGCTAAATTAATACGCCCTTCGGCACTCATCTCATAAGCACCGCGAAAGTTTGCACGATAGGCGGCGCGTTCGGCAAAAGCCATCACCACCATATACACGACCAATATAGCAAAAATCATCCAAAGACGATTCGTATCCAGCGGTGTACCACTACCGTCAAACGTACGGAAAATCACATTTATGGCTTCGATAGAAAGACAGAACGGAACGATATTCACCAGATTGGCAAGCATCGTGTAACCGACAGGTTTACGCAGACGTTCGGTATGTCCTACCGTAATATTCTTGATTGCATTCATTTTGTTTCCTCCTTTTTGATAGTTAATTGCCAACGGAATGCGCTGGTATAGGCATCCCACATTCTTTTATATACACCGTCCGTTTTGCTCAGCACTTCGTGACGTCCGCTTTGTACGAGCTTGCCTTCTTTCAGGACAAGTATCTGTTCGGCTGAAATGATGGACGAAAGTCTGTGAGCAATAATGATGACCGTTTTATTTTTGATAAGTTGCTGAATGGCTTGCTGCATCTTATATTCGTTCTCCGGATCGGCAAAAGCAGTCGCCTCGTCAAGCACCAGAATCGGAGCATTTTTAAGAATGGCTCTTGCCACACAAACCCGTTGGGACTCACCGCCGGACAAATACACTCCTTTGTCACCGATCCGCGTATGATAGCCGTCCGGCAGACTCTCTATAAAATCGTGACATTGAGCCGCACGGGCAGCTTCGATCACCTGTTCACGGGTAGCAGACGTATTACCGACCCGAATATTCTCATAGAGCGTATCAAAGAAGAGAAAGCTGTCCTGAAAAACAAAGGAAACGAGATTCATCAAATCCTCGGTCGCTATCTCTTTTATATTAATTCCGCCAATGCAGATCTCCCCTTCACTGACATCCCAAAAGCGCGGAATCAGGTTGGCTACCGTAGACTTTCCGGAACCTGACGGACCGACCAGCGCAGTAATCGCTCCCTGTGGCGCAGTAAAAGAGATGTCTTTCAGCGCTTCGGTACGGGTAGTCTCCGCCTTGTTTTCGTAGGCAAACGATACGTGACGAAACTCGATATCATAGGAAGCGGGCAAATGCGAAACCGCAGTTTCGGGAAGTACCTGTTCATCAAATATGCGGTCGATTCGTTTCACTCCCTCGTCAATCTCGTTCGTACTTGAACCGAGATACATCAGTTTATAGATAGGAGAAACCACGCCGGGCCCCATAATAATAAAGAAGAGATAAACTGCCGCCAGACCAATATTCTGCGTCTCTCTGCTCAGAAGCAACAGACCTACGGGCAAAATGAAGGTTATCAGCGAATTCAGCAATACAGTAAAAGCAATCATACCGGGCTGGTAGGTGTCGCAGACTCTTAAAGCATAACTCTTATAGGCCTCTATCTCACTATTAAACTGGCGGAACGAGCGCACACTCTGACCAAATATCTTCACCACGGGCATTCCTCTCACATACTGGACAGCTGAAGTACTCATACGCTCCTGCGTATCATAATAGATTTTCGTAAACTCTTTGGCTTTTTTCCCAAAGAAGTTCATAAACTGCAAACCGATACTACAAACGATGCAGACCACACAAATAGCCGCCATCCACCCGTTCAGGGAGAAGAAGATGATAAACATCAGCACAATGGTTGCCAGCACATTGACCAGATCGGGAATGGTATGCGCCACAAAATTCTCTATCTTCTCCACATTCTGTTCCATAGTCTTCTTGATCGCTCCGGTGGAAGTACCGTTCAGGTATCCCAGCGAAAGGCGTCCGATATGCCCGGACAGACGAATGCGCAACCCGTAGAGAATACGGAACGCCGCCACATGCGATGCCATCAATGCTCCATACAGTAAAAGCAGTCCTGCCACCAGACCGACAAATGCCACCCATCCCCAGTGTATAAGCACACTGCTATCCAACTCGCTTATCTTGCTGCCATGCAACAAAAGCTCTTTCAGCACTTCATATACCGACCAATAAGGCACCAGCATACACAAGGCACTGACCGCCGAAAGTACCCCGGCAAGCATCAGTAAGCCTTTCTTCTCACCTGCTATCTCAAACAAGCGACTCACACCACTTTTCTTTTTCTGTTTTTCTTTCATACCTTTTCATTTATATATATATCTGATTTTTAAAAAAGAACATTCCTCTGAATCGTTCAAAAAAAAGAAGGAGCTCATACATTCATGAGCTCCTTCCAACCTACCGTTTCAAAGGCTATATATTCTGCTATAAATTTCTGCATTTCTTCTTTCTTCACGTGGTGCAGCACCAGTTCTTCGAGCAAGGCAAACAGCCACACCGTATTGAGATGAATAAAGAAATCGGTGATACCTATATTCAGGTGCGGGTACTTCTGCTTCATCCCCTGAAAAAAGACAAAAATAGTACGTGTCATCGCATCGGTATACTCCGAACGGAAGTTTTCCAGGGATGATCCCTGTGCCTGGAAAAGTAACATACGCAACCGGGCACGGTGTTCAGAAACCAAATCGATATATTCCTGCACGGATTCCTGCTGATAGTCCGAATTCGTAAAAACTTCTATGGACATCTGATTGGCATCATGGCTGTATATCTTGGCATACAAATCATTCAGCACGGGTTTCAGAATCGTGCGGAATATCTCATCCTTATTGGTGAAATAATGGTAGATATTGCTGACTGTAATCCCTGTTCGGGAAGCAATTTCGCGCATGGAAGCATCCTTATATCCTTTTTCGGAGAATACTTCTTCGGCTATGTGGAGGATTTTTTCCTGTATGTCTTCTTTCAAATATTGCATAGTGGCGTTTTATTCACTCTGCAAAGTTGAGAAGAACTTTTGATTTGGGAAATACCCATTTATAGGGATATTTCAACAAGAATTACCTACAGAATAAAAACAGCGGATAAAAGTATCCCTACTTCTACCCGCCTTCTATCAAACCTTATCTATATTAATACCTGATAAAAAATCTTCAGGGGATCTGTTTATTCATATTTCAGCCATTCTTTAGGAAGCACTTCTTTCTCACCCTTTTCATTGACTAATTCCATCTGCAAAACTCCGCCATTGCAATCGAAGTAGCGTACTTCTATCGGGTGCAGTCCGGCCTTCAAGGCCTTCTGTACTATAATCTCTACCGGCGAGTGTGCTCCGTCATTATCTCCCAGTAATTCACCGTCCAGTTTCAGCGTACTGCCGTCGTCCGAAAGAAGGGCAAATGTATAGATGCCATCGGCAGGTATTTCTAGGTAACCCTTGAGTATCAGGCCGATATCTCCTTTCACCTCTTCGGGGATAGAAACAGATTCTACGATATACTCACCATTCACGGGAGCCGCATCGATATCCGCACAAAGATTACCACAGAATTTATGCCATACCGCTTTCAGTCCGGAATTCAAAGAAGCCGGAGCAGCAGTTGCCTCCGCATAAGGAGCTTTGACGTATCGGGTACGTGCTACGTCCGATGGAGTACCGTCGGGACGGAAGGTGCGGAAAGTGAAATCTGTCGTTTCCGTCACTTTCAGATTTCCTTCATAAAGAGTGGATTGCTTAGTCGGCATACTTCCGTCAGTAGTATAACGAACTTCAATGCCCGGCAACGGACAAGTCAGATCAACCGAAGCCTCATCAAGGAAAGCATTCACTTTGTAGAATCCTTCCAGATCGGGTATCCGATAGTTCAATCCAAGGATATCCATCCGCTTGAAATGCGGAACAAGCTGACGATAGAACTCTTTCAGATCCGGTTTCGCCTCCGGCTGCACCCAAGCTATTTCACTCAACGCCACCATACGGGGAAGTATCAGATATTCGATACGCTTCATAGACGGAATCCATTCTGCCCAAAGATTAGCCTGCACGCCCCAAAAACATTCTTTCTGTTCGGGTGACAAGCGATCGTCTGCATACGGATCGTATGCCAATATCTTCTTCACGGAGTTTTTATCCTGCGCATAATCAAAATAGAAATATTCATTCGGGCAGGCAATCACTCTTTGTCCTTGCGAAGTGGCCATAGGCACCGCCTCTTTCGACCAGCTCCTCCACCAGGTAATAGCAGCATCCGAAGTCAGTCCGTCGGCAACAACTTCATCCCAGCCTATCAACTTCTTTCCATTGGCAAGGAAGAATTTCTCCATATCGCGCACGAACCACGCCTGCAAATCTTCTACCGATTTAAGTCCTTCCGTGCGGATTCGCTTCTGGCAACGGGGGCACTTTTTCCAGTTATTTTTCTCAACTTCGTCACCACCCATGTGTACATATTCATAAGGAAAGAGATCGAAAATCTCTTTAAAGACATCCTGGCAGAATTCCAGCGTCGTATCCTTTCCCGGACAAATAGGAGAAGAGAATGTTTCTCCCCAGCCGATCAGTCCGTCACAAGCGAGATCAGGGTATTGGGTAATAGCAGCCAGGAAATGCCCCGGCATATCTATTTCCGGAATCACATCGATTCCTCTCTGTGCAGCATAATCTACAATTTCTTTGATATCTTCATGCGTATAGTAACCACCATACAGAGTATCTCCTTCTACAATCCGTATTTTGTTTTCCGGAATCAGGAAGTCGGTATTGTCCTCTTCTACCGCACGCTCCATACAACCACGGTCGTGCTTGTTAAATTTCCGCCACGCTCCTTTTTCCGTCAGCAACGGATATTTCTCAATTTCAATCCGCCATCCCTGATCATCTGTCAGATGCCAGTGGAACTTATTCAGTTTATACAAGGACATCAGGTCCAGTATATGTTTCACTTCATCTTTATTCCAGAAGTGACGGGAAGCATCCAGCATAAAGCCACGCCATTCAAAGCGCGGTGAGTCCTCTATTTGCACGGCAGGAATGGAGAAAGTCTGTTTCGTTCCCTGCACTTCTATTCCGGCAGGCAGCAGTTGGTGGAGGCTGGCAATAGCGGAAACGATGCCCGAATAATCTCCGGCTTCAACCTGAACAGACTTGGGGGTAGCCTGAAGTTTGTAAGAACCGGGCTTTCCATTATCCTGCCCTAGCTGGAGATAGATATCCGCCTTATCGGCTTCGGTCACCTCTACAGAAGTAGACACTACATTCCGAAGAATATCCTGCAAATATCCGGCAGCCGGAAATAAGGACTGATCGGAAACGCCGATTTTCATTCCATCCTTTAAGACGAAGGCACCCGGCTGTTCCGTCAGACTAACGGGGGTAGGTAAAATTGCGATCTCCTGCTTCACCGTAGGCGTGCAAGAGGACAAAATACATGCTGATGCAATCAGTAGAGAAGTACTTAGTTGTTTGAACATAAGGTTAACTGTTTAATAAGTTGATTACTTTGACTTTATTGACTATCTATATATAATACAACTCAAACAGGCAAACTACTAAAAGGGAAAGAAAAGTTTTTAGTAATTTACTACTAATGATGCTCCATCGCTTCCATCAGACTATAAGGGCATTCTTTCATAAAGATTCGAACAATCTCAATAATATTTTTCTATTCCGCCAAATCCGGTTATCATCTTATTCTCTTTCACTTTACAGATAAAGTTGTTTAATCGCTTTTCAAATTCTTCCGGTCGCTTCCTTGCTGCTTCAATGTATGCAATTCGGATACGCTTATATGCGTCGGAAAAATGCCGGTAGTTTTTCCATGCTATTTCATCTTCTTTCAATCTGTCCATTATATCATTGGGGAAAATAAAAGGGTCAGATAAAACAGTGCGTATTTTATCTTCAAATTCAGGGTGTATCATTTTATTTTCCAATAACCATTTAAGTCTTTCTTTGTTGGCTTGCGAGTATGTACTTTTAGGTTTTCTAGGCGTGAAACGCTGAATTCTATGTTCTTTATCAAGCGGTTTTATCGTACTGTCAATCCATTCGAAACAAAGGGCTTCTTCAACAGCATCGTTGTATGCAATACTTTTTTCACCTGACGATTTAAGAGGAAATACAAACCAAATTTCGTCTTCGGTTTCAAAGTTGTCCATCAGCCACTTTCTCCAGTCTTCCCGATTTTCAAAATACTTTATTTTATTTTCTGTTGCCATAATAGGTCATTCAAACTAATTATTTTACTGCCTTTACATTCGTAATAATGAAGCATTTCGTCCATCTTCTTTTTATCATAACCCGTAATGCAATCTGATAAGACTTTGAATTGCTTACTTACAATCGCCAAAAATACTAAAAATCGGTCAGGCAGACATGATTATCGTTGAAATCATCAATACCAAATCTGTCGCTTATTTATAAAACATCCGGGAAGCAATCGTTTTATCACATTCCCGGATGCATAAAATGTTCTGAAAATAACGGACCGATATCGTATCAATAACTGATCTTCACTCCGGCAAAGAAACTTCTCGGAAGCGAAGGACCGTAGATATAGTTGGAATCCCGGTTAGCTCCTCTGTCGAAATCTTTCTGATAGGCTTCAAAGATATTCTGGACACCTCCGCTAAGTTGTAAGTCTACCGTTTTATAGAGTTTGAAGTCATACGCTATCTTCACTCCCATATCGAAGAACCGGGGTGTACGGATGGCTTCCGCTTTTCGCTCGGGCATATCGCCCATTGCTGCGTTTTCTGCGCTGATGTCCATACGCTGCACAAGCATACTGCCGGTATATGTACCCGAGAGAGCGATGGACAACGGTTTGACGGGAGTATAAGTAGCCGTAAAATATCCGTAAGTATCGGGAGTACGGAAGATTTTTCTTTCTGCCGGCGCATCATCGTGCCATTTATGTGGTTCATCGTAACGGCTGCGCTGCAATGTCAGTCCTGCCTGTATTTGAAGCAAAGAAAGATAAGCAATCTTTCCTTCCAGAGTCAATCCCATTACTTTGGCTCCCGGACCATTGCTGCGTATTTTCACCAATACACCGTCACCACGGTCAAAGGGCTCTCCTAACACGAACACATCAGTCAGCCTCGTATAAAATCCTTCTACTAACAGATTAGTCTGAAAAGCACCAAAGCGGTGATACATATCTGCGGATGCACTAAAACTCTGCGATTTTTCCTCCTTCAAGTCCTTTGCACGCTCGATCATCACCACTGTTCCGCCTACATTTTCGATATGCATATCTTCGTCAAATGCCTGTGGGGCGCGGAAGCCGGAAGAATAGCTCAAACGCAGATTGATATTATCCATAGGATTGAAACGCAGGTTAGCACGCGGGCTGAAAATAACATCATCCACCATATTGTGCTTATCCAGACGCCCGCCAATCAAAATTCCCCAGTGTTTGTTTTTCCATTCGTTCTGTAGAAAAGCACTGTAAACCTTGACCGTCTGGTCCGTATGGCGGTCGTATCCCCACATATTATCTTTCAGCCGGTCACGGTTATATTCAAGTCCCACCGTCAGGTCGGAAGGCATAAAAAGACATTTGTCGAATGTGTGCACATATTGCGCACCGCCCATAGCGGTGAGGTCGGTCGTCTTTCCGTATGCTTTCAGAGGATCGTTGCCGGGACCATAATAACTGTCACGATCCGTATTGGCTGCCGAGGCAAAAACACTTAAACGATTCTTTTCATTCGGTGAGAAATAATCGTATTTCAGACTTCCGCCATCTATGGAGTGTTGTAACTGCTCGGCAATATGGGCTTCGTGAGGAGGACGATCCAGCATATCTCCACCACGGCGGAATTCCTGCATATGATGGTATTCAAACGTTAGTTTGGAGTAAGTACTCGTTTTCAGATAAGAACGGAAACCGACCGTCTGATTCTTCAGTTTCGGAAGTTCCGTAAATCCGTCTCCGTCATAATCATATCCCGACCGATGACGGTTTTGCCCGAAGATATACAATCCGGCACGATGATCGTCCGTTACAAGGGAAGCATTCAGCGAGGTGTTGTTATCGAATGCGGAACTGCCACCAATGGAAGTGATCGTATGCGATAACTGACCGGAATTTCGCAGAGGCTCCTTCGTGATGATATTGATCGTTCCCGCAATGGCCGAAGAGCCGAACAATGCCGATCCACCCCCGCGCATGACTTCTACACGTTCGATCATGCTGGCAGGAATCTGCTCCAGCCCGTATACCCCGGAAAGGGCACTGAACACGGGACGGGAGTCGATGAGTATCTGTGTATAGGGGCCGTCCAGCCCATTGATCCGGACTTGCTGAAACCCACAATTCTGACAGTTAGTCTCTACACGGACACCAGGCTGAAAATTCAAGCCCTGTGATAATGTAGAAGAATTAGTGGTTTCAAACAGTTTCAAATCTACTACATTGACCAGAGTCGGTGCCAGACGTCGGGTCGTTTCACTACGGTTGGCAGAGACGACTACTCCGTCCAGAGCAATCGCATCTTCTTCCAGTTCAAAGTTCTCTTCCAGCGTTTTACCTTTTTTCAAGGTCACACTACGGGTAACCGTCTTATACCCTACCGAGCTGACTTCCATCATAAAGTTTCCTTCCGGCAGATTCTTCAGGAAGTAGTGTCCGGTAGCGTCGGTGACGGTTCCTATAGTGGTTCCCTTTAATGCTATGGTAATATAAGGCAAATGCTCACTTGTCTTTTTATCCAATACATGACCAATTATATTCGCATCGGATTTTTTCAATTCCGGATACTCCGGATGTTCAGCCAATGCAGGCAACAAGGCACAACATAGGCTGACCAGGACTAAAAGATATTTTTTCATTGTCGTTAGTCTTTTAATGTTTTAAATCAAAAATAATAAGGATGGGAAGCAACAGCAGTTTCCAAAGAAGACCTGCCTGCTTCTACGTGATGCAGACTAAACGACAGGAGGCGCTCTGAGAGAAATGGCGCCCGGACAGGGACGACAATACCGCATACGCTGCGGAGAGGCGAGAAAAATACATAAAAGAGACAGGACAGAAGTCACAAACAAAGGTGTCAAACCATTATCTGTCACCAATGTATGGTCCAATATGTGAATCAGCTGAAACTCTACTGTCGTATGGCTATGTTCGCCACCTTTCTTAAAGGGATGTGAATGAACAATCGTAACCCCGTTTACCACATGGGAGTGAGTAAACAAAGTAATCCCTGCCATGTACGAAATAAACAGTACAGGCAAAAACCACTTCATTATATTCAGGTATATTTGTTTCATTCGTCAGTTTTTGTGCAGCGAAGATAAGGTTTATCTTCTGCGGCAAAGATAGGGATTGTCCGGTTCCGAAACAATCCCCATTTATAAGGATTTATAAGCTAAAAAGATTATTAAACCATTATTAATAGCTAATTTTCACTCCAGCAAAGAAACTTCTCGGCAGTGAAGGGCCATAAATATAGCCCGAATCACGGTCGGCTCCCTTATCAAAGTCATTCTGATAAGCATTGAAGATATTCTGTATTCCGGCATTCACCTGCAAGTTCATCGACTTATAGAGTTTGAAGTCGTATGCCGCCTTCAGAGCGATATCGAAGAAGTCTTCCGTATTGACCGTAATCGGTTTGTCGAGGAATCCGGGAACAGGTTCGTGAGGTATCAGCATCGAACCCGTATAGGTACCGGAAAGGGCGATAGACAACGGTTTGACCGGAGTATAAGTAGCTGTAAAATAGCCGTAAGTATTCGGGGTGCGCATCATCTTCTTTACTGCCGGAGCTTCTTTGTTCCACACGTGCGGTTCGCTGTAATGGCTCTGCTGCAAAGTAGCCCCAGCCTGGATCTGGAATTTATTCAGATAAGCCATCTTTCCTTCCAGTGTCAGTCCCATCACACGTGCTCCGGGAGCATTATAGCGTGTACGTGTCAGAATTCCGTCTTTTACTTCGCCATCAGTCAATGCAAAGACATCCGACAATTTAGTATAGAACCCTTCCACCAAAAAGTTAATCTGGAATGCACCGAAACGGTGGTAAATATCTGCTGAAGCACTTAAGCTCTGTGATCTTTCCTCTTTCAGATCCTTTGCAAGCTCAACCATTGCCACATTTCCACCTACGTTCTCCACATGCAAATCTTCATCAAAAGCCTGCGGTGCACGGAAACCGGAAGAATAGCTCAAACGCAGGTTAATATTTTGGGTAGGATTGAAACGCAGGTTAGCACGCGGGCTGAATATAATATGATCAATCAGGTTATGCTTATCCAAACGACCGCCAAGCAAGAATCCCCAATGATCGTTCTTCCATTCATTTTGCAGGAAAGCGCTACCGATATTTACTTTTTGATCTACCGTGCGGTGATATCCCCACATATTGTCTTCCAGCTTATCCTGGTTGAATTCGATTCCGGCAGTCAGGTCCGAAGGCATAAAAATACATTTTCCGAAGCTGTAGACATATTGTGATCCTGCCATCCAGTTCAGGTCGGTAGTGTTTCCGTAAGCATTCAGATCCTGCCCGCCACCATAATAGCTGTCACGATTGATGTGTTGTGCGGATGCAAACACATTAAAACGGTGCTTCTCGTTTGGTGAGAAATAGTCATATTTCAATCCACCGCCATTGATGGAATGTTCTGTCTGTTCGGCCACATTCGCTTCATGAGGCGGACGGTTCAGTAAGTCTCCTCCCCTGCGGAATTCTTCCATATGGTGATATTCGAAAGTCAGTTTTGAATAAGTAGTCGTTTTCAGGAAGGAACGGAAACCGATTGTCTGGCCATGTATTTTCGGTATTTCAGAATATCCGTCTCCATCATGGTCGTATGCCGAACGGTGGCGGTTCTGACCAAAGATATATAAACCGGCACGCTGATCGTCCGTTACAAGAGAGGCATTCAAAGCAGTATTATTATCGAAAGCGTCTCCATCTCCAATACCGGTAATGGTATGAGACAACATTCCTGAATTGCGAATCGGCTCTTTAGTAATAATATTGATTGTACCGGCAATGGCAGACGACCCGAACAAAGCTGAACCGCCTCCACGCATTACTTCCACACGCTCTATCATGCTGGCAGGAATCTGCTCAATGCCATATACACCCGAAAGTGCACTGAAAATCGGACGGGAATCAAGCAAGATTTGTGTATAAGGACCATCCAAACCGTTAATACGTACTTGCTGGAAACCACAATTCTGACAGTTGGATTCTACGCGTACTCCTGGCTGAAAGCTCAATCCCTGTGCCAGAGTAGTGGAGTTGGTCGTTTCAAACATTTTCATATCGACTACATTCACCAAAGTAGGCGCTAAACGACGGGTGGTCTCGTTACGGTTGGCAGAAACAACTACGCCGTCCAAGGCAACCGCATCTTCTTCTATTTCAAAATCTTCTTCCAGCGTACGGCCTTTCTTCAGTGTTACATTGCGTCTTACGGTTTTATAACCTACTGAGCTGACTTCAAGCACGAAGTTACCTTCGGGGAGGTTCTTCAAAAAGTAGTGTCCGGTAGCATCGGTCACAGTACCGATCGTTGTACCTTTCAATGCCACAGTAATATAAGGCAGGTGTTCTTTGGTGTTTTTATCAAGGATATGACCTACGATGTTTGCATCCGATTTACGTAAATCCGGATATTCGGGATGCTCATAGAGAGCAGCTTGTCCTTCGAGGGCAGGCAACAATGCACAGCACAAGCAGACAAGCGAAAAGATGTATTTCTTCATTTTTCGTTTGTTATTCGTTTTCGTTAAGTGATGATGTGAACAAACAGATGAGGACTTCCCGCTTTACTATAAAGCAGGATACCATCGGTTCAAATGACGGAAAAACGAATAGCAGGAGGGGCTCTGAGTGCCACCACCCCATGATAGGGAGAATAGTAGTGCGTATGCTGCGTAATACCATGCAACCGCCACAAGAGGAATGGAATAAAAAGAGAGAGAGCAAACACAACAGCCGCACCGTCCGTTGTCAGATGTGACAGGAAATGAACTAATAACAGTTCGACTGTTGAGTGCTTATGTGCCGCCCCTTTCTTGAAAGGATGCGAATGGACGATTGTCACGCCATTGACCACGTGTATGTGAGCAAAGAATGTGATACTTACCAAATACGATACAAACAGTACCGGCAAGAAACAGCGCATGATATTCAATGACAATCGTTTCACCTCATCTTAAATTTTGAGGCGGCAAAGATACAAACTATTATTTTAACAATCAATACCTATATATACTGATTTTCATTAATACACAGCTGAAGATATCACCTGTATAAATAAAATAAGGAATACCATAGCAATCGGATAAACGGTCGCGTATGCCACGCTTGGAATATTACTGTCTACCATCGAATCGGCAGCAGCCAGTCCCGGAGTACTGGTCATACCTCCCGTAATGGTTCCCAGTAGATCAAGTATGTTGATCTTGAATACCAAGCGTCCTACAATTACCGCAACCAGCATCGGTACTACTGTGATAGCTGCACCCACTCCGAACATCAGTAATCCGCTTTCCTGAAAAGTAGCCACAAGGTTCTTTCCGGCAGAGGTTCCGACTTCAGCAAGGAAAAGCAACAGACCTAACTGCCGCAACAGTTGATTGGCGGGGCCGGACATAGACCAAATGATAGGCCCTGTCTTACCAACGGCACTCAAAACCAACGCCACCATCAATACTCCTCCGGTCAATCCAGGTGAAAACGACAGTGTATCGGAGAAAGAAATATTCAACTTACCAAATAAGACCCCCAGCACAATACCCATCGCGATGGGGAAGAAATCAGTATCGGAAAGTTTCTTCGCATTGTTTCCCAGTAGGCGGGCTACTCCTTTGATGCCTTCCTTCTCTCCTACCACCATCAGTTTATCACCAAACTTCAAAGCCAAATCCGGTGACGGAGATAAGTCAATACCGCTTCGACGAACACGGGTCACCGTACAACCGAAGTTTTTCTGTAAATTCAGATCACCCAGTTGCTTATTGATCATATCTTTCTTGGTCAATAGTAAGGACTCGATTTCCTGTGTTTTATCCAAAGGAAGTTCGCCTTCTTCACGTTCGCCAATTAATACAGACAGCTGATTCAATGATTCCTCACTGCCTACTGCCTGAATATAGTCTCCTTCGTGCAATACTGTATGCGCGGTGGGGATGGATATTTCATCTTTATGTTTCAGACGGGAAATAACAGCACCTGTCATTGCCCGTGCATTGATCTGCATCAAGCTACGGTTGAATACGCTTGCATTAGTGACACAGTAGATACAAGTGCCCAACTCCGGAAATTGTCCGCGGCGCTCTATTTCAAGGCGACGGGCTTCCTGGTCCAAATTTACACGCATGATTTTGGGAAGCAGCTTCACAAACAAAATCACTCCGATTACACCAAACGGATAAGCGATACCGTAAGCAATGGATGCTAACGGAGAGTGGGTACTATCAATTGCTACCGCCAATCCCGGAGTACTGGTCAAAGCTCCTGCAATCAATCCGACTACACTCGGCGTATCAATATCGAACGCATACTTCAAACCTACTGCCGTGAGGCAGGCAGAACAGATAATAAGCATAGTAATGAGAATCAGCGTCTTTCCTTTACTACGAAAAGAGTCGAAGAATCCGGGACCGGCCTGAATACCGATGGTAAAAATAAAAAGTACCAAACCGAAGTTTCCTAATTCTTTAGGAATAATAACACCAAAGTGTCCAAAAAGAAGAGCAATAAAGATCACCGCTGACACATCAAGCGATAGCCCCTTAATCTTAATTCTTCCTAACATAAATCCCAACGCTACTATCAGAAAGAGCGAGAAATAAGAGGAATGCAATAAGTCAGTAAACATGTTTTTTAAAGGTTAGTTAGTTTAAGGGCGCAAAGGTACGGATTTATTTCAATCCTCACAACATTCTGTGCTACAAGTCACTTCCTCGCCCTCTATCTCTAATGTAGCATGATGGATACCTGCTGCTTCAAGCGCCTCCTTTATACGATGTTTTATTTCCTCCATTTTTGCTATATCATCCACTACAACGTGTGCAGTCAAAGCCGTTTCCGTAGTACTGATGGCCCAAATATGCAGATGATGACAGCTTTCTACCCCCGGCTGTTCCACTATCAGTTGCTGAATCTGCTGAGTATCGATTCCCACCGGAACACCATCCAGCGATAATCGAAGACTGTCATGAAGTAATCCCCAGGTAGAAACAATAATAATCACAGCGATGCCCAGTCCGATAATCGGATCGATGATGCTCCATCCCGTATACATGATAATAATACCGGAAGCAACTACTCCGACAGAGACCAGTGCGTCAGCTGCCATATGCAGGTAGGCTCCTTTTACATTCAGGTCTTTATCCTTATCCTTCATAAAAAGCCAGGCAGTAAGTGCGTTGACCACCACTCCCACTCCGGCAGTCCAGGCAATGGCGGAACCGTCAACTGATACCGGATGAAACAGCTTGTCTATGCTTTCAGCGATAATTATCCCGACAGCAACCAATAATATGACTGCATTTAGTAAAGAAACGAGGATGGTACTTTTCTTATATCCGTAGGTATAACGACTATTCGGGTGTACTTTCTCCAACCGGAAAGCCAACATAGCAAGAATCAGGCTTGCCACATCTCCCAAATTATGTCCGGCATCAGAGAGCAATCCCAGAGAATCGTAATAAAAACCAACTCCGAACTCGACTATAACGAAAGAGATATTCAGAACGATACCTATTATAAAGGCTTTATTAAGAGACGTTACCCGATGATTATGTTCGTGATGATGAGGTTCCATATTCTAAATAGGTTTATATCATATATTTAGGAAACAGTTATCTAAGAAATTAGTTCACTCTTTTCTCAAACATCAAGAATGCAACAAGAGCGGTGACAGGGCTGTGCTCACCAATAAAGTTTTCATCATAACAAAACAATAAAACCAAATAGCTGGTCCACATGATGAGATTCAGTTCCATGAAAGTTACGATAGAGGCACGTGCTCCATAAAAATCATCAATGCATGCTCTAAAGACATAGTAAACAATACAATCAGGAAATAAGTAATCCCTGTCAATACACTTTTCTATTGTAGCCACCTTTCATTCTCTTCTCAATTTCGTATTTTTAATATTTAATTAGTAAATGACTGCAAAAATAAGGACTTATCCTTCCCTATTCAATACCTATATATGATTAAACGCCCATTTTTTTTCATTTCTTTTAGGTATTGTCCCTGCTTATATATCCCCCTAACTTTGCAAACGAAAAATAAATTAATCATTATCTATCAAAATTAAGTATGAAAATATTAAACTTATGGATGGTTGCTCTAATGGCACTATCATTCTCATTCACTTTTGTATCTTGCAGTGACGATAACGACGATACCGACAATACAGAGCAAGCAAAAGCCATTGCCGGCACTTACAAAGGTTATTCTATTGGCGAAAGCAGAATGTTCTCTGATTATCTGATGGGCGACGATGCCAGCGCAACAATTACCGCCAATACAGATGGTACCGTCAATCTGGTTTATAAATCAGGATCCGGAGATTTTATCCTGAATAACCTGACAGTTTCTTCCAAATCATTTAAAGGCGAAGGTGAAGTTGCCCTAGCTATGGAAGGAAGTGAACCTGCCAACTACGAATATACACTGGAAGGTAGTGTCAGCGATGCTAAAGTACTAACCCTGAAAGCCAATGTTCCTGTGCCAATGGGTGGCATCGATATCAATTTCATTCAGGCAGAAACTCCGATTGCTTATTACGTAGCCGCTACTTATAAGTATAATACTAATCTTGCTATCAGCGTTATGGGAAGTTCATATGGTTCTACCGAAGATTGTAAAGCAGTCATTAAACGTGCATCCGAAACGACAGTAGATATCACCCTAAACGGTTTTGGCAATTTGACCGGAGGCGGTAATATGAATTTGGGAGACTTCACGATTAGCGGAGTAAACGTTGAAAAAGCAGATGACGGCTACACACTCAGTTTAGGCGCATTTGAATCTGCAGCCGAATCCGCAAGCGGTACTACTCCAATTACAGGTGAAAGTCTGGAAGGTACAGTTACAGCAAATGGTAAAGCTAATATTACGGTAGCCTTCAAACCAGGAGCCATGCCTATGGCAATCACCGCAGTATTCACCGGAAACGTCAAAAAAACTAGTGCACAATAAATAACTAATAGAAAAAATGAGAAGAAGCAGTAACGCTATTTTCAAAAATATAATGATACTGGGAGCGGCTATGTCGCTCTCAGCTTGTAATGGAATGTTTGAAGGGATTTATGACGATCCCATTGAAGCGGAAATGGAGATTAAAGAAAGTAGCTTTTCACAAATCAATGCTACCGAGTACACTAACTGGGTCTATATCGACCTATCCGAACGTAAAGCAACGACTGTTGAAATCGGAGAGGAACATAAGAGCGAGATACCAGCAAAATGGGACCTTGCCATCCACCGCTACGACATCAAAACCAATGAAGGTGCAGCCTTTCAGACAACTTATACAAGTATTGATGACCTGAAGGCCAGTGGAAAACTTCCCGCCGAAGAAAATTTTGTAAAAGACGAATGGACGACAGATAAAATAGCAATCGATATGTCCGGTATGATGGAAGGAAACATTAAATATACAGAAGACTATCGTAATGATATTTTATCCGGCTGGTTAAACGTAGACACTTCAAGTATGCCTCCTATTTACACCATGTCCAATCAAGTCTATCTGATACGGTTGAAGGATAATACCTATGCGGCCATTCGTTTTACCAACTATACCAATGCCAGAGGCATAAAAGGCTATATCGACTTCGATTTCCTATATCCACTTGATTTCGAAGAAAACAACTAAGAAACCAATTACAAAGAATGAAACCTACATTTATAGCATCAATCTTGATATTCTCCTTTATAGTAACCTGTTCCACATTCGCACAACAATCAACCGAGCACATCAGCGGACGTGTTACTGATACCAATGGTGAACCCCTACCAGGTGCGACCATTTCCATAAAAGGAGAAGAAACAGGAGCCGTCACCAGTGTTGACGGAACCTATACATTACAACTGCCGGGAATCGGTTCATATATCATTACTGCATCTTACATAGGTTATCAAACCGAACAAAAAAGAATAACCACCGAGAAAGGAAAGAAAGTTAACTTCAGCTTATCCGAAGATCAGTTCGACCTCGGAACAGTCGTTGTAACCGGTACCCGTACTCCCAAATTGCTGAAGGACGCTCCCATCATCACCCGGGTTATCACCTCAGACGATATTAAGAAAGTTAATGCCAACAACGTTGCCGACCTGCTGAAAACAGAGTTGCCCGGTATCGAATTTTCCTTCTCTATGGATCAGCAAACCGCTATTAATATGCAAGGCTTCGGCGGTAATTCCGTACTGTTTCTGGTAGATGGCGAACGGCTGGCAGGGGAAACACTGAATAATGTAGACTACGAACGTCTGAATCTCGACAATGTAGAACGCATAGAGATAGTGAAAGGTGCTGCATCTACCCTTTACGGTTCCAGTGCTATCGGAGGAGTAATTAACATCATCACCCGCGAATCGGACGATCCATGGAACTTAAATCTTAATTCACGTTTCTCCGAACACAACGACCAGCGGTATGGTGGCACTGCAGGATTTAATGCAGGTAAATTTAACAGCCTGACCAACGTGCAGTATAATAATGTAGACACTTATGCCGTAGACAATCCGGGAGATTTCTCTACAGTGTTCGGAAGCCGGGTGTGGAACTTCAAAGAACGTTTAATATACCGTCCGCTGGAAACGCTCAAACTGACGGGAAGAGTCGGCTATTATTTCCGTGAACGCAATAAACCGGGGGATACCCAGGACAGATACCGTGGATTCAGCGGTGGAATGAAAGCTAACTACACCTTCAATATAATGAGTAACCTTGAAGTCGGTTATACTTTCGACCAGTATGATAAGAGTGATTATCAGTCTCTTTATAAAAATGACGTGCGTGATTACAGTAATGTACAGCACAATGTGCATGCACTCTATAATTATACCTTCAACGGAAAGCATACGCTGACTGTCGGCGCCGACTACCTGCGCGATTATCTGATGTCTTACCAATTCACTGATAACGCAGACCACACCATGCATACGACAGATGCGTTCGGTCAGTTCGACTGGAACCCCACAGAAAGACTGAATGTGATAGCCGGATTACGGTTCGACTACTTCTCCGACTCCAATGTACGCCATCTGTCTCCACATTTGGGAATGATGTATAAGATAGGCAATTGTTCATTAAGAGGATCGTATTCGCAAGGATTCCGCTCTCCTACCCTGAAGGAGATGTATATGGTGTTCAATATGGCAAATATGATGATGATTTATGGTAATCCGGACCTTAAGTCGGAAACAAGCCATAATTTCTCTGTATCTGCCGAATATACCAAGAGTCGTTATAACTTCTCTATTACAGGATATTATAATCTGGTACACAATCGTATCAATACCGTTTACAGCGAAGACCCCAAAGGACAAATCTATACCAATACCGACAAAATGGATATTGCAGGAATTGACGCCAACGTTTCCGCCAAGTATCCTTGCGGACTCGGCTATCGTCTGTCATACACATATATTCATGAATTCATGCGCGACGGTCAAAAGAAATTCACGGATACACGCCCCCATACGGCAACTGTAAGAATCGACTGGGGTAAGACTCTGAACAAAGTCGATTTCAACTACTCACTCAACGGACGTTTGCTGTCAAAAGTTAAAACAAACATCTATAACGATAGTTTCAACAATCCGTCTGCCGGAAGCCAGGCAGTCGAGTATCCGGGATATATGATATGGGATCTTACTTTCTCGTTGGGAATTATAAAAGGAATCAATATGAATCTGGCTGTAAACAACCTGTTCGACTATGTGCCGGATTATTATTATTTCAACTCTCCTACCACAACGGGAACCAACCTGACATTAGGACTATCACTGGATATAGACAGGCTCTTCAAAAAATAAACGGCAACAATAGAACTACATACAAAGCTAAAAATAAGAGAAATGAAAAAGAAAAGTAAAATCATTTTAGGTGGATGCATCGTTGTAGCAGCCCTGATAGGTCTATCCGTATGGAATACCTGGTTCAGCGCTACCAAAATAGCTTTCGTCAACTTCCAGACCATACAGCAGGGAAGCATCTCGAAAGCCAACGACAATTCATTCATCAAACTCAGCGAAGTGTCTCTTGACAACCTCGATCGTCTGACCAGTTATGACATGGTATTCATCAATGGCATGGGACTGCGCATTGTCGAAGAACAACGTCAGCAAATACAGCAGGCAGCAGATAAGGGTATCCCCGTATACACTTCTATGGCTACCAACCCTGCCAATAACATCTGCAACCTCGACAGTATACAGCAGAATCTCATACGCGGCTATCTGAGCAACGGCGGAAAGACCAACTACCGCAATATGCTGAACTATATCCGTAAAGCCATTGACGGAAAGGCTTCCGCTGTACCCGAAGTGGAAGATCCGGCAGAAAGACCGAGCGATATGCTTTATCATGCCGGAATCAGTAATCCGGATGATGAACAGGAATTCCTCACCGTTGCCGATTATGAGAAATTCATGCAAGAGAATAACCTTTATAAAGAAGGGGCACGAAAAATCATGATTACCGGACAAATGGCAGATGCCACCGATCTGATAAAAGCACTGGAAAATGCGGGATATAATGTTTATCCCGTTCAATCCATGACAAGATTCATGTCATTCATTGAGGAAGTGCAGCCCGATGCCGTCATCAATATGGCACACGGACGTATGGGAGATAAAATGGTGGATTATCTGAAAGCCAGAAATATCCTTTTGTTCGCTCCGCTCACAATCAACAGTCTTGTGGATGAATGGGAAAACGATCCGATGGGTATGTCGGGAGGCTTTATGTCACAGAGCATCGTAACACCGGAAATAGACGGAGCTATCCGCCCTTTCGCCCTTTTCGCACAATATGAAGATAAAGAAGGATTGCGCCATTCGTATGCCGTCCCCGAACGTCTGAAGACTTTTGTATCTACAATAGACAACTACCTGAATCTGAAAACAAAACCTAATTTTGAGAAGAAAGTAGCTATCTATTATTACAAAGGTCCCGGTCAGAACGCATTGACCGCTGCCGGCATGGAAGTAGTACCTTCCCTTTACAATCTTCTGCTTCGTATGAAACAGGAGGGATACAAGATATCCGGTCTGCCTGTCAACGCTCAGGAACTGGAAAAAATGATACAAGCCCAAGGGGCGGTATTCAACGCTTATGCAGAAGGAGCTTTCAACGACTTCATGCAAAACGGACATCCCGAACTGATCACCAAAGAACAGTATGAAAGCTGGGTGAAAGAATCGCTTCGTCCCGAAAAGTATCAGGAGGTGGTAGATGCTTTCGGAGAATTTCCCGGCAACTATATGGTGACTCCTGACGGCAAATTAGGTATTGCCCGTTTACAGTTCGGTAACGTTGTGCTATTGCCACAAAACGCTGCCGGAAGCGGTGACAATTCCTTCCAGGTGGTGCACGGCACCGACATGGCTCCGCCACACACCTACATTGCCTCATACCTGTGGATGCAACATGGCTTCAAAGCCGATGCACTGATTCACTTCGGTACACACGGCAGTCTCGAATTCACTCCGAGAAAACAAGTCGCATTATACAGCAATGACTGGCCGGACCGTTTGGTAGGAGCCGTTCCCCACTACTACCTCTACTCTATCGGAAACGTCGGAGAAGGTATGATGGCCAAACGCCGTTCTTATGCTACCTTGCAATCATATCTCACTCCTCCTTTCCTTGAAAGCAGCGTACGCGGCATTTACCGGGAATTAATGGAAAAGATCAAAATCTATAATAACTCCCAGAAGGCAAACAAAGATCAGGAGTCGCTGGCTGTGAAAACCTTGACTGTGAAGATGGGAATCCATCGTGATTTAGGACTGGACAGTATGGCTAATAAACCGTATACGGAAGATGAAATCGCCCGTGTAGAAAACTTTGCCGAAGAACTGGCTACAGAGAAAATCACGGGGCAGCTTTACACAATGGGAGTTCCTTACGAACCGGAAAGAATAACTTCTTCTGTCTACGCGATGGCAACAGAACCGATTGCCTATAGTCTTTTTGCTCTTGACAAGCAACGCGGCAAAGCTACAGAATCTGCCGAAAAACACCGAAGTGTCTTTACCCAGCAATATCTCATGCCTGCCCGCCTTCTCGTAGAGAGACTGATGGCTAACCCTTCACTGGCAACCGACGAACTGATTTGTCACACAGCCGGAATCACTCCGCAAGAGTTGGCAAAAGCGAGACAGATAGAAGCCGAGCGCAATGCCCCCAAAGGCATGATGGCAATGATGATGGCTGCCGCAGCCAAAAAGGATCAGGCTGATAATGAGCCGTCGGGCAATGGTCATCCGGCTTCGGCAAAAATGGAAAAAGGACCTCATGGTAAAATGCCTGCAGGCATGAAAGAAGCCATGAAGAAAATGGGTGCTAACATGGACCCGGAAAAAGCGATGGAAATGGCCAAATCAATGGGTGCCAGTCCGGAAGCTTTAAAGAAAATGGAAGCCAGCATGAAGGCTAATAAGGATACATCCACAGACGCTTCGGGCAAACCGGCAATGGCAGGAAAGACTGAAAAGCCGCAGGGTATGTCAGCAATGATGGCAGCTATGGGAAAGGCTCCGAAAGAATACAGCAAAGAAGAGGTGGAATTTGCGCTTGCAGTAGCTGAAGTAGAACGTACCATCAAGAATGTAGGCAATTATAAAAATGCACTTCTGACAAGTCCGGAAGAGGAACTGAGCAGTCTGATGAATGCCTTGAAAGGCGGATACACAGCTCCCACACCCGGTGGTGACCCGATCGCTAATCCGAACACGCTACCTACCGGACGTAATATGTATGCCATTAATGCCGAAGCGACTCCGACAGAGTCTGCCTGGGAAAAAGGTATTGCTTTGGCCAAGCAGACAATTGATAGGTACAAGCAACGTCACAACGACTCCATACCACGCAAGGTCAGTTATACACTATGGTCATCCGAGTTTATTGAAACCGGAGGGGCAACCATCGCACAGGTACTTTATATGTTAGGTGTTGAGCCTGTCCGTGATGCTTTCGGTCGTGTCAGCGATTTAAAACTGATTCCTTCAACCGAATTAGGACGTCCGCGCATCGACGTGGTAGTCCAGACTTCCGGACAACTTCGTGATCTTGCCGCCTCCCGTCTCTTCCTCATCAACCGTGCAGTAGAAATGGCTGCCGCCGCCAAAGACGACAAATATGAAAATCAGGTTGCCTCCAGCGTAATAGAAGCCGAACGGGTGCTGACCGAAAAAGGATTAAGCCCGAAAGATGCCCGCGAAATTTCAACATTCCGGGTATTCGGAGGAGCCAACGGTATGTATGGAACCGGTATTCAGGAAATGGTAGAATCCGGCGACCGCTGGGAGAATGAATCGGAAATCGCCGATACTTATCTCAATAATATGGGCGCGTATTACGGCAGCGAAAAGAATTGGGAAGTATTCCAAAAGTTCGCTTTCGAGGCTGCACTGACCCGGACGGATGTTGTCGTACAACCACGGCAAAGTAATACCTGGGGAGCTTTAAGCCTTGACCATGTATACGAATTTATGGGAGGTATGAATCTCGCCGTACGCAATGTGACCGGCAAAGATCCGGATGCCTACCTCAGTGATTATCGCAACCGGAACCATATGAAGATGCAGGAACTGAAAGAGGCTGTCGGCGTAGAAAGTCGCACCACTATCCTGAACCCAACTTACATCAAAGAGAAAATGAAAGGCGGGGCTTCTTCGGCAAGTGAATTTGCAGAAGTGATCACCAATACCTATGGATGGAATGTGATGAAACCGGCTGCAATCGACAAAGAGCTTTGGGATAATATATATAATGTATATGTGAAGGATGAACTGAACTTGGGAGTCAAACAATATTTCGAACAACAGAATCCTGCCGCTTTGGAAGAGATGACTGCCGTCATGCTCGAAAGCGCCCGTAAGGGATTGTGGCAAGCAAGTGAAGAACAGGTAGCGGAACTTAGCAAACTTCATACGGAGATTGTCAATACTTACCGCCCGTCTTGTTCCGGATTTGTTTGTGACAATGCCAAGCTCCGTGACTTCATTGCATCGAAAGCAGACGCACAAACCGCTACACAGTACAAAGAAAATATCTCTAAAATCCGTGAAGCAAAAGCAAGCGGCAGCAACAAGGGAGTGGTGATGAAAAAAGAAGAGATGAATCAGACAGCCGAAAATCAGACAAATACATTAAGCAATGTAGCCGTAGGCATCGCTGTCATTATCGTTATTCTTGCTCTGATACTCTTTGTACGCAAGCGCCGCAAAAGCAGTCAGATGTAACCCACGTCCTGTGAATTATCAATCGTAACTTGTAAATTGTAAAATCATATAATGGATACAGTTGTTCTTGTACTTATGCTTCTTACAGCATTTAACTTTCTGTTGAAGCAAACGTTCTGGAAATTGATAGCGGTCGGTATTATCGCCGCTATCTGCGCTGTCTTCGCCGGATTGATGTGGCCGTATGCTATCGAGCAATCGAAGACTCAGATAGCCAATTGGCTAAGCAATCAGCCCTTGATGCTAGATACTTCCGTACTCCTCAGTGTGGAAGTCTGCATACAAATGGCTTATGCCATGCTTGCCGTCCACGTAGCCAATGACTATCCGGTCAAGCCGCGCATGATACTCATGTACCGTTTTCTCCGCTGGTTTCCGGGATTATTGATTTTCCCGGTTTTATTCAGCGGGCTGGTATATCTCATCTTTGCTTTTCCGGGTACTTCATTTCAAACGATAGCATGGAGCTATGCAGCCTTTATCCTGGCAGCCATCCCTTGCGGCAGATTTATACTGCTCCATTTGTTGCCGGAAAAAGAACTGCGCCTCGAACTATTTTTCCTGACCAATGCCCTGGTAGCCGTTTTGGGAATTGTTGCCACAGTCAACGGAAAGACTTCCGCAGCAGGTGTCAGTGAAATAGACTGGAAAGCATTGACAGGCGTCATAGTCATCGCACTGGCTGGCGGAATTCTCGGACTTCTCTGGTGGAACATCCGAAACAGAAACAAAGAAAAAAGTGTGAAACAATAATAGAATAAATAACTCTTCAAATTATCAATAACAATGAACTTTATATCAGATATTTTATACTGGATTTCAACAGGCTTGCTCGTTCCTGTCATCGTTTTATTAATCATCCTCTTTTGCCGCGCGATTTTACTTGCCGGTAGTTTCTATGGTCAATATCTGTCCATTCGTAAAACGGAAACCCTGCTCCGCAACGAGCTGAGCAAGCTGACTCCGGACACGGTAGAAGAACTGAGTTCCAAACTTCCGGAAAGTTCTAGATCACTTGTCATTACCTATATGTGTCAGGTATTGGACGCCCGTGATACTCCGGCACAGGTACAACGTTTATTGGCTAATTTTGAAATCGCAGCGGACAAAGACTTAGCCATCTCCAAGACCCTGACCAAACTGGGACCGATCTTAGGTCTGATGGGAACATTAATTCCAATGGGACCCGCCCTCGCAGGACTGGCCAGCGGAGATATTGCTTCCATGGCTTACAATATGCAGATCGCTTTCGCCACCACTGTAGTCGGACTGGTAGCCGGTGCCGTAGGCTTCCTTACACAGCAAGTGAAACAACGCTGGTACCTGCAGGATATGACCAACCTTGAATTCATATCCGAATTGCTCAATGACAAACGTTCCATTCATAAAACCTCAGAGAAATGAAACATAACCTATTGCGAAAAGAGGAAGACTCCGACCCGATCAGCGTAGTATCCAATCTGTTCGACATTGCGATGGTTTTTGCCGTTGCATTGATGGTAGCACTTGTCAGCCGGTATAACATAACAGAGGTTTTCTCGCAGGAAGACTATACGATGGTAAAGAATCCGGGTAAAGAGAATATGGAAATCATTACCAAGGAAGGCAATAAAATCAACCGGTATACCCCGTCCGAAGATCAGGACAAGAAAGAAGGTAAACGTGGGAAAAAGGTAGGCATTGCCTATGAACTGGATAACGGTGAAATCATTTATGTACCTGAATAACTAATTAAGGCATCTTTGTCGTCCGAACAATTAACATCGTGAAGAATCTCCTCTTTGTATGTACAGAAGAAGAGATTCTTCTTTAGCACAACACACATACAACTTTTATCATTGGTATGGCGTTGCACAACAGCGATAACCCCGATTGCATGTGCCTTGTCTGCCTGTATAATTGATCTACATCAAATCATTTGAAAAGAATATGCTTCTCATGCTCCATCGTTTACTTTTTTAGTTACCTTTGCGCCGATTTTAAGAATCCCTTTGAACTAAACCATAAGTACTGTGTTGAAACCATAACAGGAATTTACGTATAACTTAAAAGGGTAAGAAAGATGTCTACAGAAATATTAGTGGATACTGTAACCACAACTACAGATAGCTGCCAGATGGTAGCAACAGAAACAACACTGCAAGTAACAGCAGCCACCAAGTCTGACAATCAGACTACAGCCAACGAGGCTTATACCGCTGTACCTCCACGCCGCACTTTCAATGAACAGAAACCGTTTGTATTTTCAATCGTAGGCTTTGCCGTGGTGTACATTGCAGCGCTCGTTATCGGACGGATTATCAAAATGCGAATGCCACATCATTCTTAAAAGAAGCGCTTACGACCAACAAAAAAAACAAGTCACCGAAATGATCACTCATTCCGATGACTTATCCCCTTTAAACACCTTTAAACAAAATGGAAAATATGCCTCATTACTAACTAAACTAACTAACCCTTTGAGGCATATTTTGAAGAGGCTGACGCATCAGCCTCTTTTTTATTTATAGATAGCTTTCGCTCTCTAATCTTATTTTTTGCGAGCCTCGGCAATATAGCCAAGAGCTTCTTCGCATTTTGCAGTTACATAAGCCCAGTCTTCTGCTGCTACCTTGTCTTTCGGGAACAGTTTTGATCCCATACCGACACAGAATACACCTGCTTTAATCCATGCAGTCAGGTTTTCCTTGGAAGGCTCTACCCCACCAGTTACCATCAGCTTAGACCATGGCATCGGAGCCATCAAACCTTTCACAAAGTTAGTTCCATATACATCACCCGGAAACACTTTGCAAAGATCGCAACCTACTTCCTGCGCAAAACCTACTTCAGATACAGAACCACAACCCGGAGTATAAGCTACCAGACGACGGTTACATATCTTAGCGATTTCCGGATTAAATAACGGACCTACCACAAAGTTAGCTCCTAACTGAAGATACATAGCAGCAGTAGCCGGATCAACGATTGAACCGATACCGATAGCCATTTCAGGACATTCTTTTGCTGCGTATTTCACGATTTCAGCAAATACTTCCTGTGCAAAGTCACCACGGTTGGTGAATTCGAAAGCACGAACACCACCGTCATAACAAGCCTTTACTACTTTCTTTGCCACTTCCGCATCTTTGTGATAGAATACAGGAACCATACCTGTAGAGCCGATTTTATTCAATACGGCTATTTTATCGAATTTTGCCATTTTAATTTCTTATTTTAAATGAATTGATTTTTCAAACTCTCAACTCTCCATTCTCAACTCTCAACTTATCGCTGTACGCGACCGCTTGCGTCACCACCAGCCAATGCTTCCACTTCTTCTACAGAAACAAGGTTAAAGTCACCATTGATTGTGTGTTTCAAAGCAGATGCAGCAACAGCGAATTCAAGAGCTGCGCCCTGGTTAGGCTTAGTCATCAAACCGTGGATAATACCGCCGGAGAAAGAGTCACCACCACCTACACGGTCGATAATCGGATCGATATCATAACGTTTGGAAGTATAGAATTCTTCGCCATTGTATATCATAGCTTTCCAGCCATTGTGAGTAGCAGAGAAAGATTCGCGCAATGTAGAAACCACATACTTGAATCCGAATTCTTTCATCATCTGCTGGAAGATACCTTTATAGCCTTCAGCATCTGTGTGGCCTGCTTCAACGTCAGCATCCGGTTTGAAGCCCAGACACAGTTCCGCATCCTCTTCGTTACCGATACATACATCCACATACTTCATCAACGGTTTCATGATAGACTGTGCTTTTTCCTTTGTCCACAGTTTCTTACGGAAATTCAAGTCAACCGATACAGTTACGCCATGACGCTTAGCTGCTTCGCAAGCCAGACGAGTCAGTTCGGCAGCTTTGTCAGAAATAGCCGGAGTGATACCGGACCAGTGGAACCAGTCAGCACCTTCCATAATAGCATCAAAATCGAAGTCGGCAGCATCAGCTTCAGCGATAGCAGAATGAGCACGGTCATAGATAACCTTGCTGGGACGCATAGAAGCGCCTGTTTCCAGATAGTAGATACCTACGCGGTCGCCACCACGAGCAATAAAGTCTGTCTTTACACCATATTTACGCAATGCGTTTACAGCAGACTGTCCGATTTCATGTTTCGGCAATTTGGTTACGAAATAGGCTTCATGTCCGTAGTTGGCACAGCTTACTGCAACGTTCGCTTCTCCACCACCATATACTACATCAAAAGAGTCAGACTGAACAAAGCGGGTATTGCCCGGAGTTGACAATCTAAGCATGATTTCGCCTAATGTAACGACTTTCTTTCCCATAATCTTATGTTTTAAATTCTAAGTTATTAATATTATGAAGTTTCAATTTATCATTTTTACCCCATTTTATGAGTTAAACTACTGATTACATGACTATTAATACATAAACAGAGTTATACCACACACCTTTCGTGTGCGGGCACAAAGATACAACAATTTTCGTAATTACAAAAATTGTTATATATTTGTATCGAAAATATTAAGATTATTATTGTGTGCGAGCACATAAACCTATATAAATAAGGTGATCGTATGAATAAATTGCCCGAAAGAATCAGAATCAAAGACATCGCCCGTTTAGCAGACGTGTCTGTAGGAACAGTAGACCGCGTCATTCACGGACGCAGCGGAGTATCAGAAGCAAGCAAAAAACGGGTGGAAGAAATTCTGAAGCAGCTTGACTATCAACCTAACATGTATGCCAGTGCCCTGGCTTCCAACAAGAAGTACACATTCATCTGTCTTCTGCCTCAACATCTGGAAGGCGAATACTGGACAGCAGTAGAACTGGGTATCCACGAAGCTATCGCGACCTACTCGGACTTCAATACCTCGGTAAAGATCAACTATTACGATCCATACGACTATCATTCGTTTGTAGACGCCAGCGAAGCTATCCTGACTCAGCAACCGGACGGAGTGATGGTGGCCCCTACGGCTCCGCAATATACGAAAGGCTTTACTGATCAGTTGCAAACGTTGGATATACCTTATATATATATAGACTCAAATATCAAAGACGTGCCTCCCCTCGCCTTCTTCGGTCAGAACTCACGCCAAAGCGGATACTTTGCCGCCCGTATGCTAATGCTGCTTGCCAGAGACGAAAAGGAAATCGTTATTTTCCGTAAGATACATGAAGGAATTGTCGGTTCTAACCAGCAAGAGAACAGGGAAATCGGATTCAGGCAGTACATGGAGGAACATCATCCGTCTTGTACTATACTGGAGCTTGACTTGCATGCCGAACGCAATGATGAAGATAACGAAATGCTGGATGAATTCTTCCGTTCTCACCCGAACGTAAAGAATGGAATCACTTTCAATTCAAAAGTCTACATTATCGGCGAATACCTGCAAAGTCGCGGAAAGAAAGATTTCAATCTGATAGGCTACGACCTTCTGGAACGGAATGTCACTTGCCTGAAAGAAGGAAGCGTTTCCTTCCTCATCGCCCAGCAACCGGAGCTGCAAGGCCTCAACGGCATCAAGGCGCTCTGCGATCACCTCATTTTCAAGAAAGACGTGACTTGCATCAACTATATGCCGATTGACTTGTTGACTGTAGAAACAATAGACTATTACCATAGCAAATAACAACAAAATCCAACTAAACAAGTACATGGAAACAAAGTATTTAAGAATTAATCCTGCCGACAACGTTGCCGTTGCCATTGTTAACCTCCCGGCAGGAGAGCATCTATCCGTAGATGGAATAGAGATTACACTAAACGAAGACATTCCTGCCGGACATAAGTTTGCATTAAAAGATTTTGCAGAAGGCGAGAACGTAATCAAGTACGGCTACCCTATCGGTCATGCCCGTATGGCAAAAAAACAAGGAGACTGGATGAATGAAACGAATATCAAGACTAATCTTGCCGGACTGTTGGAGTATACCTACCATCCGACTCAGGTTACTCTGGATATCCCTCATAAAAACCTCACTTTTAAAGGTTACCGCCGTAAAAATGGTGATGTCGGCGTAAGAAATGAAATCTGGATTATCCCGACTGTAGGTTGCGTTAACGGCATCATCGGACAACTGGCCGAAGGCCTGCGCCGTGAAACGGAAGGAAAAGGGGTAGATGCCATCGTGGCTTTCCCGCACAACTACGGTTGCTCACAGCTTGGCGACGATCACGAAAACACGAAAAAGATTCTTCGCGATATGGTACTTCACCCGAATGCAGGCGCAGTACTGATAGTAGGCTTGGGCTGCGAAAACAACCAGCCGGACGTATTCCGTGAATTCTTAGGAGACTATGATCAGGACCGTGTGAAATTCATGGTAACCCAGAAAGTTGGTGACGAATACGAAGAAGGAATGGATATTCTGCGCGATTTATATGCCAAAGCATCCAAAGATGAACGTACGGAAGTACCTTTGTCAGAACTTCGTGTCGGACTGAAATGTGGTGGTTCCGACGGTTTCTCAGGTATCACTGCCAATCCGTTGCTGGGTATGTTCTCAGACTTCCTGATTGCACAAGGCGGTACAAGCGTGCTGACTGAAGTTCCGGAAATGTTTGGTGCGGAAACAATTCTGATGAACCGTTGCGAGAACAAAGACCTGTTCGAACAGACCGTACACTTGATCAATGACTTCAAAGAATATTTCCTGTCCCATGGCGAGCCTGTGGGTGAAAATCCATCTCCGGGAAATAAAGCCGGCGGCATCTCCACTCTGGAAGAAAAAGCACTGGGATGTACACAGAAATGTGGTAAAAGCTATGTATCCGGCGTGATGCCTTACGGAGAACGTCTGCAAAAGAAAGGACTGAACCTGCTTTCCGCCCCGGGCAATGACCTGGTAGCTGCTACTACCCTTGCCGCAAGCGGATGCCATATGGTACTCTTTACCACCGGACGTGGTACTCCTTTCGGCACTTTCGTTCCGACGATGAAGATTTCCACCAATTCTACTTTGGCTAAAAACAAACCGGGATGGATTGATTTCAATGCCGGAGTCATCGTTGAGAACGAACCGATGGAAAAGACTTGCGAACGCTTTATCGAGTATGTGATTAAAGTAGCAAGCGGTGAGTTCGTTAATAACGAGAAGAAAGGTTATCGTGAAATTGCCATCTTTAAAACAGGAGTTACATTATAAGCGTTTCACCATCAAAGGAAATATTACGGTTATGGGGAGGGTGTATCAAAACACCCTCTTTTTTTATATCACTCGTTAAACATGCCAATAGCCCCATCCGCAGAAATCATTTCAGCCGTTATTTTTAACCTGCGGCAACGACTGTTGTTATAGAACCTCACCTGAGCATTCCCTGCTTCATCCGGCATCACTTCCGGGTTCCAGTATAATGTGCGGCGATAGTCCTCTTCTTTGGGAAGAACAGAATAATCGGGATGATAAAACTCTACAGGTTCGCTATAGCCATCCAACCAAGTTTTTCTGACTCCCCTGCCTCCTTTTACGGGAATCTCTCCTTCCGGATAGGTTTCAATAAAAACAGCACAACCATATATTTCATCTACATCCATCGGAGACATACGGATGTCAGCATAACGACATCTTGCCGATAATTCCTCGTTGATATAAATAGACTTGATAGCCACCAGGCGAAGTGTCCGGTATCGGGTCTGATCTATTTCAGTAGCCTCCGTTCGTTTATAGTTTATCACATACAAGGGAGAGCGACCTTTATACTGCAACCATTCCTCACCACCACTATACCTGCGTATGAAATTGGGATTCATACGGACAAGTAACTCGTGGATATCTTCACCGATATAACCTCCCTTATCCAAAATATCATCCATCTCCGAAGGTACATCGTAGTAAGCAACCGACTTCGAACGATTTTCATAAATATCCTTCTCACGACTCCATTTCTTAGCCTTCACCACTACTTCACCCAAACGGTGATTTTTCTCTCTCATACCCCGTTTTGACAGAGAATCTTCATAAGCATCCATAAAACGATTATAATCGATATCATCACCAATCACAGTATCTGTCTGTAGTTCCTGTTCTGCTCCCGGTTTATCTCTGCCGGACAGGCTTATCTGCATTTCTCCCAGCGGATATTGTGTAGGTTGAGGGCTGAAGACTCTGTCTAATACAATCCGGTGGTCTTTCCGCTTACCTTTCTCCATCACAGAAAGAATCAGATTCCACTTGCCAATAATATCGGTAATAAAAGCAAAACGTCCCACACTGTCTGTTTCAAACAGGTTAAGAGAAAGCGCTCCCGGTGAAGTTTCCTCATCTCCCCGCTTCGCCAGAAAAGAAGAGACTTGTATATTTGGTTTAGGCTTACCTCTAACAAATGAAACAACTTGTCCATGCACTTCAATCCCTTGTTCGGGCATGTACTTCAATTCAAACGGTTCTACCCCCGACTCGTATTTCCATGCATAACGCCGCCATCCCTGCACCAACAACAAATGATCCAAAGCTGTTCTGTGCTCTTTATCATCTGCTTCGAAATAATAGAGCGGACGATGAACGTAGCCTTTAATCTCAGACATTAACAATAAGTCCGCTAACATAGAATGCCGGCTTTCCACTTCTTCCCATCCGTCACGCACAGATACTGATATCGGAGCGGACACAGGCTTACCCGCCGTGTCACGTACTGAAAAGTCCAATAAGACACGATCAAACGGCTGATAATCCTCTTTGTTTTTCCGGACACTGATTGTCAATGGCTCCGGTTTTCTCATAAAGATAAGGCGGTCGGCAATAATCTGTCCTGCTGTATCAAACAATATGATCTGTACCACCCCTGCCTTCCATTCCGTCTTGTCAAGTTTGAAAGAGACAGGCGTATTTTTCCGGATGTTCAACAGACAATAATTAAGCAGTTTCCCATGACCAAGCACAGCTAAACCTAAGACAGACTCCGGTGTATACGGATTCTTTTGTACACTGACTGCTATACTGTCTTCCGAAGAAAGATTGTCAACCTGCAAGACATATCCCTGCAACCGGGCTTCCGGCAAATCAAAACGGTACTTTTTTCCATTCAACTCCACCTCAGCCTTATGATTTCCTCCGTTCGTAGGAGTATATACAAAAGTGCCACGTCCTTCGTGTACAGTGGCAAAGGAGGCGATTTCTTTCTTTTCCCGGTTGATAACCGTTCCGGACAGTGCAATCGGATTTCCATAGGCATCCGTTGCCTCAAAAGCAACGCGGGAAGGAATGCCTTCGACCAAATTTCCTCCTTCAGGAAAAAACTTCAGATTGGCTTTTTTCTCCTTAGCCGTTTTTTTCCGTACCTGCGGATATTTATAAACAGCATATTTCTGTATGTTCTTCTCTTTAAAATCACCAGCCACCCGAGGCTTATCAAATACCGGAAGAACCCGGGAGAAAATAACCTCCTCTCCAAAGTTCAACATATATTTCGTGTAGGCACGAACCTCATAAAAACCGGAATAAAAAGGTAGTTGTGTTAATTCGAAACTACCGTGGCAACGGCCGTTCTTAACAGGCAATACACGTTTCGCTATGACTTCCCCACCCGGATTCAGCAATTCGACATAAAGGGTTTTACTCAAATCCGACGGGCGGTTCAGTTCGGATGTCACAACATAACACTGAAACCAAACAGGGTCTCCCTGATAATAACTGGTATTGTCGAAATGTAAATAGACTTTTTCCTGTGGCAGCATTTCTCCGAAATTCTGCACTGCTTCAATATAGCCCGATAATTTACGAACGATACTGTCCGGCATCTGGGCTTGCAAAGAAAATGGCAGTGCCGACAAGAGGAATAGTAAGACGAGGATAGCCCTGTTCATCATAATTCATCTATTTCAAATTTGTGTTTAAGATTAGATCTGTCCTACTCCGGAGAGAATCTGTTCTCCAGTGATTACCAGCCAAATATAGGAAAAAGAATTGAAAAATTGGGATGATTTACTCTTTTTTATATGCTATACCATATCATCTCCCGTCTTGGCAAATGTAACACGAATCGTCTTATGAAACGGAATGAAACGCGAGATAACAGCTATTATGATCGATATCACCAACAGATAACCTAATATTTCTTTCAGTGCAAGCAACAGACTCTGCTCCTGCAAAGTTCCATAAAGAGAATGGGTAGCTATCTGTACCGCTTCATCATATCTGTGTCCTTGTGCAAGCGCATTATTCAGAGACTGAGTATAACGGGACGCAGCCAGCGGGTCGGCAGTCGTGATAGTCTCCGACAAAGAATATATATATTTCTGTTGCAGACGATACAGCATATTGCTGTAAAAAGAAGTAGCCATGATAGGTGCCAGTACCGAACGGAAGATTATCAGAAAGAAAGCATTCGACAACAAAAACTTCGGGTTCAAATCTTCTACGGCAAACAGGGCAAAGGCTATAATCAAAGTCAACATACCCAATCCGCGGAAAAAGATGGGCAGATATAACATTTCATACGTACTGTTCGGCGCAATGCCAAAATATAGAATACCAAAGAAAATAACAAAACAACTCATTCCGCCCGCTATCAGAAACCGGAAACGCCAACGCTGCCAACGAAACCACCAGAAACAGATAAAAGCTCCGATTACATACCCCGGGAGCAAAAAGATATAAAGAGAATAGGTATGCGTGCTGTCAACTTTCAGGATGATGCTCAGGTAATTGGTTAATAATGTGGTGGATGTACTGAAAAACATAACAAGCATCATATAGAAATATCCGATGATTGCTTTAGGCTGAAACAGAGGGGCAAGACTAACATAGGGATTCTTCGAATGGTGCTGAATCCAGATAAATAATGCGATCAGTATAGGAGAAATTACAATATAAGCACAAAGTTTGGCAGAAGCCATCCAATCCAGAACTTTCCCATAATTGATGACGTAAATCAGCATCAGCAGCCCTACCGAAATGATAAACATCTCCCGAATATGCAAATCGGATAACGGCACCGATTTAATCGGGCGGTTATGCCGGAAACAGATGATAACAAACAGAACAGAAACCAGAATCAAAAGCATCATGAAGTAATACATATACTTCCAGTTATAGTGATATGCCAATTGCGCAGTGACCAACATGGAAGCCTGTCCGCCCCCGTACACTAATGGATAAAAATAAGAATAGAACTCGCTGCGGATATTCTTCGCACTGAAAATCTTCTGTGCATAACGAATAAACCATAACATCAGAAAACCTTTCAGAAAGCCGATAGCAAAACTGCAGGCAATCAGAATATCGGCATTCTGCGAACGGGCGCAAATCCAACTCAAAAAGAACTGCAGGAGCAAGTCTATCAACAAGAGAAACTTGACCGAAACGGCTGCCAGCACTTTAGGAATAATAGGATAAGCAATGGCCATGCCTGCCGAAGCCGCATAATATCCCATCGTTATATCTTCCGAATTGGTTCCAAGCGTATTCGATACTTCGAGCATGCTTCCAGTATACGAACCATTCAGCATGGTAACCGGAAGAATAACAATGAAAATGCAACAGAACCCCAGCCAATCGGGCACCCAGGAACGAACGGGTACTCCCAACTCTTTCATTGTTATCATTTGCGCAAAGCTTCTGTTTCAACCATCATACCCGCTCTTAATTGTGCCATTTCTTCAGTAGAGATATTCTCCAGCTCTATCCGTACCGGGATACGCTGTTGTACTTTTACAAAGTTTCCCGCGGAATTGTCTGTGGGGACCAGAGAATATTTCGACCCGGTTGCCTCCGAGATAGCAGTGACTTCCCCGTTAAAAATCTTTCCGGGCAACGCATCTACTTTAACGCGCACCTGCTGACCAATATAGATATTGGCAATCTGTGTTTCCTTATAATTAGCAGTAATCCATTTATCCTTGTTGCGTACCAGATAAGAGATGGTTTGCCCCGTCTGGACATACTGTCCGGGTTCTAAGGTACGCCTGCCCATATATCCATCGTATGGAGCAGTGAGTACCGTATAAGACAAGTTCAATTTAGCCAGATCCAAATCCGCTTCTTTACGCAAGATACCGGCTTGAACTCCGGTTGTCTTTTTACTCGTTTCCGCATATTGCGACAAAGCAGCCTGTTTTTGTGCGACTAATGCCTGATAGCGTGCCTCAGCTGCTTCATACGCGGCTTTGGTCTGCTCGTACTGTTGTTCCGGCACCGATTCTTCTTTCAGCAGACGTTCAAAGCGGTGATAGTCCTGTTCCAGTTGCCAGAGCTTCGCCTTCGCTTCAGCTATATTGGCATCCTGCACGGCTATATTAGTATGGGAAGTTTCGATGCCCGAGTGAAGAACATCCTGCAAACCGTGCGCATCCAGCAGAGCTGCTTCGGCTTCCTTCACTTTAATTTGATATTCACGGTTATCGAGTACTAACAAGGTATCTCCCTGACGCACATATTGATGTTCCTTGAAACGGATATCCTTGATATATCCCGAAGCACGTATATTTAAAGGAGCAACGTATTGGTCTACAAAAGCATCATTGGTCACTTCATAGCTAATGTAACGCCAAAAATAAGTAATAGTCCACCAGAGCCCGGAGACAGCCAAACATACACACACCATATTTAAGATGATATTGCGAGCTCTCATTTTTTTAAGTTTCCGTTTTTTTTCCTTTAATGTTGCCATAACCTTAATATATTATAGACGACCACAAGCCTTCTGAAGTTGATAATAAGTATAAATCACACGAGTGCGGGCAGTGACCAGCTGCAACTCTACATTCAAACGGACAGAGTTGGCATCCAGCAAGTCAGTCAGAATAGCCAACTGATTCAGATAACGGTTCTGCATAATACGGTAGTTCTCCTGCGCCTGCCGGACAGACAACTGCAAGGCTTCTACCCGTTGCAAAGCTTCCTGATGCCGCAGAAAAGCAGTGCGCACATCCATGCGGATTCTCTGCATCTTCTGCTCTTCATCATTCTTACGCAAAGACACTACCAGTTTGCTTTCCTTTATTTTATGACTGTTTTTGTAGATTGAGGATAAAGGATAAGAAACCGATAGTCCTACATTCCAGTTATTGTTGTACATATCCGCCAATGTACGCGAAACAGGGCGTGCCAGTGTATTTGAGGCATACAGCGATATGCTGGGAAGAGACAACAACCGAGTCAACCGGATCTCGTTCCGGGCAAGTTCCGTTTGTTTTCTGAGCAATTTCATTGCCGGATCATTTGTGTAAGCAAGGGTGATATAGTCGTCATACGCTTCCAGAGCAACTGCCTGATGCAGTAGGGTCGTATCCGGTTTCAGTAGCAGGTTCTCATTCTGTCCCAATAAAATATCCAGCTGCTGCGACACGAGTACGATGCTATTTTCCGTTTCCTGCAAAGACAAACGATCGTTCGTCAACTGCATCTCGCTGCGCAATACATCATTATTCGTTATCAGCCCTTCCTTTTTCATCCGGCGAATATCCCGCAGGCGTAATTCGGATTCCTCAATGTTCCGCATCAATATCTCATGCTGCTTGAAAAGGCTGAACAGATTCATGTATTGGTTCAGCAAACCAAGTTTGATTTCCGCCTGGTCTGTCAATGTCTGCAACTCGGCAACTTGTTTTTCCATGTCTGCCTTACGGATAGTCCTCCGAATCTTGCCACCTTGATACAGTGGTTGGGAAAAGTCGATGGCGTAATTCTGCGACCAGTCCGGAATGTCCGGATATGTCGGGTCGGACAATCCCCGTTCCCAAACGAGCGGCTGTCCCACAAAACCTCCTTTCAATCCCACTTGCAGATCGGGCAGTGATGATGTGCGTGCCGTTCGTGTCCGTTCTTGTGCCATGGCTTCTTTCAGCGCATCCGCCTGAAGCTGCAAACTATGCTGCACCCCCCGTTCGAAAAGCTGGTCTACGGAAAGAAATAAAGAATCCGTCTGCGCCTTTGCCGGCTGACCGGCGAAGATCAGGCAGAGCGGCCCTAGCAGATATACCCTATACGTTTTCAAGAACATCGTATACTCCCTTTAATTCCGATAACATGACTTTAATGCTTTCTATGCCAATCACCTGTTCCGCGTGTACATAAACCTGATCCAGTATGGGACGAATCTGTTCCTTAAACTCCTCTCCTTCCGGAGTCAGATAAACCAGCTTGTTGCGGCGGTCTGCCGGATCTTCCTTCCGGTAGACATACCCTTTCTTCTCCAGATTGTTCATCAGATTGGTCAGACATGCTTTGTCTTTTGCGATACGTTCAGCCAATATTTGCTGGCTAATGCCTTGTTCATGCCATAAACAGCTCAGTACCTGAAGCATTTCGAATGTGATACCTGCGTTGTTCTTTCTCAGTGTCCGCTGCATCGACCTACGGAAAGCCATGCGGGTGCGGAAAACCTGTAGCATGAGTTCTCTAAACTCTGCTCCTTCTCTTATCATAAAAGTACTTTTTACCTTTTCCGGGCGCAAAGGTATGTATTTCTACCGAATTAGTCAAACGTTTGACTAATTTCATGTAAAACGACTCTATAAATTGTTCCATTCACCCACACTAATCTCTTATTTTCAAAATAAATGAGCAGAATCTTTGTTCATCTGAAATCTTTTATTTTACTTTGCATCACAAAGTACTTTTTTATATGAATAAAGATAAAGCATTAGAATCAGTAAATGAGATAAAAGAGTTGATGGAAAAGTCCTCCAAGTTTATCTCGATCAGTGGATTAGCGGCTATCATGGCCGGAGTTTACGCACTAGCGGGTACATACATCGCCACTTGCCTTGTTACCCCGGACACAACATTAATCACAGCCTTGAAGCTGATGATTATAGTGGCCATCCTTGTATTGGCAGCTGCCACCGTCACTGCCGGCATACTGTCTTACAACAAGTCCAAAAAGCTGCGACAAAAGTTTTTCAGCAAGCTGACCTATCGGGCATTATGGAATTTTTCACTTCCGATGCTGACCGGAGGCGCTTTATGTATTTCTCTGCTGCTGCATGGATATTATGACATTTTATCCTCGGTCATGCTTTTATTCTATGGACTGACTTTGGTCAATGTTTCTAAATTTACCTATGCCAATATAGCTTGGTTGGGATACGCTTTTATCTGTCTGGGAGTCATAGATAGTTTTTGGGAAGGCCACGCCTTACTGTTCTGGACGATAGGTTTCGGTGGATTTCATATCCTCTATGGAATACTGTTCTATTTACATTACGAAAGAAAGCAGTCATAAATGATAGAAGCATTTCAAAATATAAATAAGGCATTCGAGAGTAAGGTCCGGCTAGGAATTATGGCTGTTCTGATGGTCAATGAGGAAGCTGATTTCAATTTTCTGAAAGAACAACTCTCACTGACAGACGGCAATCTGGCCAGCCACACCCGTGCGCTGGAAGAACTCGGCTACATCGAATGCAGCAAAGGCTTTGTAGGACGAAAACCGCGAACTGTTTTCCGGGCCACAAAGCAAGGCAGAGAAGCCTTCAAATCTCATATTGAAGCCCTGGAGAATTTTCTAAAGTCAACATAATAATTCACTAAACACTATTATCTTATGGACGGTTTCAATGAAAAATCAACTGAGCAAGTGCAGGAACAACAACCGCTGGGATGCCTCCGCCGCTTCTCTAAAACAATCAAGGTCATCATTATCGGAGGATTAATCATTCTTCTGATGATACCGATGTTCATGATCGAAGATCTTATTTCCGAGCGGGGACGCACGCAGGAAGAAGCAATTAATGAAGTAAGCGAAAAATGGAGCCTTGCCCAAACCATTACCGGCCCCTATCTGAATATCCAGTATCCGGTAACGACAGAGAACAACGGGGAAAAGAAGGTATCAATCAAGGCCCTTTTCTTGTTTCCGGACGAACTTCTGGTCAATGGACAATTGAAAACCGAAATACTCAAAAGAAGTATTTATGAAGTGAACGTGTATCAGTCGGAACTGACTTTGAAAGGTTTATTCAGTCCCGAAGAGCTGATAAAAAGCAGGGTGGATATGGAACAACTGCAATTTGACAGAGCTGCCATCTGCCTGAACCTGACAGATATGCGGGGCATCAGTGAGCAGATCAGTATCACGCTGGGAGATTCAGTTTACGTCTTTGAACCGGGAATGGATAACAGAGGGATAGGCGCTACGGGAGTACACGCCATTACCGACTTATCCGATCTGAAGAAGAACAAGAAACTGCCTTATGAGATTAAAATCAAGCTGAAAGGTTCGCAGTCCATCAACTTTATCCCACTGGGTAAAACGACCCGTGTTGATTTGAAAGCCAACTGGAATACTCCAAGCTTTACAGGAAACTACTTGCCCAACAACCGCGAGATTACAGAAAATGAATTCTCGGCACAATGGCAGGTACTGAATCTGAACCGCAACTATTCGCAGGTCCTGATGAATTACAACAATACCAATATCAAGGATATTGAGAACTCCAGTTTCGGCGTCAACTTCAAAATACCGGTAGAGCAGTATCAGCAGTCCATGCGTTCAGCCAAATATGCTATTCTGATTATTCTGCTGACGTTCGGTGTCATTTTCTTCACTGAAATCATGAATAAAACCCGTATTCATGCGTTACAGTATTTGCTGGTAGGTTTAGCACTCTGCCTGTTCTATAGTCTGCTGCTCTCCTTCTCCGAACATATCGGCTTTAATCCTGCTTATTTGTTATCTGCGGCACTGACTATTATATTAGTTGGCGGATATATGTTGGGAATCACCAAAAAGAAGAAACCGTCATTGATCATGTCCGGACTATTAAGTGTACTCTACCTTTATATCTTCGTTTTGATTCAACTGGAAACCTTTGCATTATTAGCAGGCAGTTTGGGACTATTTATCATTTTGGCAATGGTAATGTATTTCTCCAAGAAGATAGACTGGTTCAATGAGTAAAATTAATTATGGTGTAGTAATTACCATGATTGAAAATAGTGTCACTATCCGCTCGTTATAGTGACACTATCACAGAGACATAGTGACACTATCGTGACGGGATAGTGTCACTATATTTAAGCCGTTAATACAACCATCCTATCAGGAACCGGCACAAGACATCACCACCAATAATTCCTATAAGTGCGACTGTCCATAACTTCCATTGTTTCAAGTTACAAGACACTTTCAAGGCATTAAACATCCAAATCAAAGTAAGTATCAGAAACGGCAATCCCAACAGTGTAAGAATCATTGCCAGGATAAAATAAGGCTGTGCCAGCATTTCTTCGGGAGACATATTCATGTTCATTTGTGACATCATCCGCATGGCCGGCAACAGGCTGATCAGATTCATTCCAAGCAACGGCAGCTGAGCAAACAAAACAGTACCCAGTACATCTATCACACGAATGCGGGAATGAGACAGAAAAAGACCTCCTAGATAAAAGAGCAGTGCAGGAATCAGCCACACAATCAGATGTTCCGCCAGATAACACCACCAAGCCGGATTGGGGGCCGGTCCAAAATGAAGCAAACCATGATAATGATAACCCGATATCCAACACAATAAGGTAGATACTATTAAGCCCAGAAAGCCCCATATCAACGCTTGACCACCTGCAATCCGAATAAACGGATTCACTATTAATTTTACTTTGTTTTTCATCACATATCCATTTTAGTTAGTTTATCTATTATATCGTCCAACATATTCCGAACTGTAGGGTAGCTGACTCCTATGTTCTTCGCCATATCTTTCAAACTGCCGCTCGACTTTACAAAATCAAGAACAAATTGCTGCTCTTTCTCCGACAGGCGCGCCAGTAAAGGCAATTCAAAATTGCCACAAACTTCCGTATTGCATTCTTCACAAAACAACCGTCCTACTTTCAATGGAGCATCACAGGATGGACATTGCAATGGTAACCGTTTCTTTACTTCATTCATATCATCTTCATTTATGATGCAAAAGTAGAGATAAATTCGAATAAAAACAAACGATTATATCAATAATATTAATATAGAATTTAATTTTATTCATTATTGATTTAATTATAATCAATTTTATATTCATTCAAAGAAGAACTTTCCATTATTATTCACCATATCTCTGTTTTTTTCTATCTTTGCTTTGATTAAAAAGATAAAACGATGGAAATACTATATATAAAAGGAGATGCCACAGCACCGATTGGTTCAGGTGTCAAAGTGATTACTCATATTTGCAACGATATCGGAGGATGGGGAAAAGGGTTTGTACTGGCACTTTCTAAAAAATGGAAAATGCCGGAAGAAGCCTATCGCCAGTGGTACAAATCACAGGAAGAATTTACTTTGGGAGCTGTACAGTTTGTAAATGTTGAAAATAAGTTATATGTCGCCAATATGATAGGACAACATGGCATTTATAAAGACAGTAAAGGACTCCCTCCCATCCGTTATGACGCCGTCCGGCAATGTTTGAAGGAGGTAGCCCTGTTTACAATTGCCCACAAGGCAAGTGTACATATGCCCCGTATTGGCTGTGGACTGGCAGGTGGCAAGTGGGAACTTATGGAGCAAATCATAAAAGAAGAGCTTATCACCAAAGAAATAGCTGTAACCGTATATGATTTATAAATAAAATCAGAGCTATTTGGTGAACAATCCGCTTTTCTTATGAAACACTTGACAAACGGCTTTTAATGTTGTATCTTTGAGGAAAGAAAACTAAAAAAGAATGAGTTTTATTAAAAAAATAGATACATAGCACACACATAAACTGATATCTCTTTATATCAGAGCAACCATGATATGGGGCAATAAGTCGGATGATTATTGCCCCATTTTGTTTATATTTTCGCTTAATTCATTTTATATTTTCTTCCAAAACTCAAAAAATAGTTTTTAATAAACTCGGATACCGTTTCTAATAAACGTGCAAAAAGTTTATTAGAAACTGAAACTGCGTTTATTAACAACGGAAATAATAAATGTAAGAATAATAGACCTCTCTTTTCAGATGAAGAAACTATCAATATTATGGGTTCTTCTATTGGTAATATAAACATACAGTTCTATTATTTCATCCACACAATCGGATAACCTAAATCTCTTTTGATAGCTTCCATACTCTTTCACCAATCGATTTATATCCATCTCCATCACAAAGCAAATACTAAAATGTCTTTTTCAGATATACCATATCCACCAGTTGCTTGCCGTCTTCGTACATAGGATGGTCGTAATTGTCGGTAAAGAAATTCTTTAGCCGATGGGAAATGGTGAAGCCACAATGTTCGTAGAAAGAAAGCGTAGAAGGTGCATCGCCTGTACCGACCAGCATTTCAGAACATTTCCCCCGATAATGATCAAATAAAAATTGAATCAAGCGTTTTCCATATCCCTGCCGCTGGAAAAAAGAGATCGTAGCTATGTTCTTGATTTCATAAATTCCTTCCCCTTCACGGGTTACGACACAGCACGCTTTCAATCCGTTATCGTACAAGACGAACATATCGCCACGTTCCAGATAGCGGTCGATCATACTCTCCTGTTCATCAGCCAAAAGCAACAGTTCCAAGAACTCTTTTTTATCCGAAATTACTTTTTTTATCTCCATATTTTAAAACTTTGAACCTTTCATCAGTATCTTGCAAAGGTATAAAAATTCACCTGATAAACAATTTCCCGAAAGTATATCTTGAAAAACCGGCTCAGCAATCTCGCACTATCAATACAAACGCTGAACTTTAAGGGCATATTCTTGTTAACTTGTCACTATCGTGACTGATAGTTCTGTGACAGAATTCCGAACAGGTTGCATCTCACAGATGAATAACCAATAATAAACCTATAACTAAAAATCGAAATTATGTGTACGAGAGTCGTTTATTCAGGAAGCAATGGTATGGTAGCAACCGGTCGTTCTATGGACTGGAAAACAGATATGCACAGCAACCTTTGGGTGTTTCCCAGAGGGATGAAACGGAACGGAGAAACCGGAGAGAACTCGCTGGAATGGACTTCCAGATACGGTAGCGTAGTGACTTCCGCTTTCGAGATCGCCAGTACGGACGGTATGAATGAGAAAGGATTGGTCGCCAATCTGCTTTGGTTGCCCGAAACCGAATACCCCGTAAGAGATAAGAATAAACCGGGACTTGCCATTACAGCCTGGGTGCAATATATGCTGGACAATTTTGCCACCGTAGAAGAAGCCGTAGCATACATTGACGAAGATACCTTTCAGGTCGTTTCGGATATGATGCCGGACGGTTCCCGTCTGGCCACTTTACATTTATCTATTTCGGATGCTACAGGTGACTGTGCCATTTTTGAATATATCGGTGGGAAACTCACGGTATATCATAGTAAGGAATACAAGGTTATGACCAACTCTCCTACTTACAACAAGCAACTGGCACTTAGCGAATACTGGAAATCGATAGGAGGACTGAGCTTTCTGCCCGGTACGAATCGCGCTGCCGACCGCTTTGCCAGAGCCAGCTTCTACATCAACGCATTGCCCGAGACCGATGATGAAAGAATAGCTGTTGCCAGTGTATTCAGTGTTGTACGCAATGCTTCTGTTCCTTACGGGATATCCACTCCCGAAAGTCCCGAGATTTCCACTACGCAATGGAGAACCGTTTCGGAGAGCAAGAACCTGAGATACTTTTTCGAATCAAGTCTGACTCCGAATACCTTTTGGGTAAATCTGAAAGATTTCGATTTATCGGAAGGGGCTCCGGTGTTCAAACTGTCTATTGCCAATGGAGAAATGTATCATGGAAATACAGCCAAGAATTTTAAAACAGCGTTGCCTTTCAAATTTATGGGCGTAAAGGGATAAATTGATAGCAGCTTGCTGCATCACATATATCAGAGAAGTATTTTCTCCACGTCTTCGGGAACATATACTGTTCCCGAAAACTCCTGAGCAGCTTCTTCCGTATAATACAACAAAATATTTCCGAATACTATTCACGCACCACACCACTGACTTCCATTTCAAGGAAGTAGTCATTCTCCAATTTAAAGGTGTACTAAAGAATCAAACAATCATCCAAATCAATAGAAAAATAATACAATGCACTTGTTTTCTCTTATTATTATCGTTTACTTTGTTGGCAAAAATTAATTAACGAGCCATGAAAAACCTACTATTAGCAGCCATGCTTTTCTGCACAAACATAGCCATCGCACAAGGTACTATAGAAGATTACCGTCGTGCTTACTCAGCAGGAGAAAAATTCAGTGCAAACAAAGTATCCTATTCCAATGTCAATCCGGAGTGGATTGGTAAAACGCATTATTTCTGGTATGTACGAAATACTCCCGACGGACGTATCTATGTATTAGTGGATGCCGACACTCAAAACAGAAAAGACTTGTTTGACCACAAACTCGTGGCAGCAGCTTTAAGTGAGGCATCGGGACGCAAAATAGAAGCCACTTCTCTTTATCTGGATCGTCTGTCTGTCAACAACGGACTGGATACGCTACGTTTCGTTTTCAACAATCATCGCTGGATGTATGTCATCGATAAAAATCAGCTGACAGATGAAGGTGCTCTGCCCACTCCACGCAAACAACGCCACTGGATGGAAACAGATGATGAAAAGACGGCTGCTCCCGTCACCTCTCCTGACAAGAAATATACAGCATTCATTAAGAATCATAATATATATGTAAAAGAAACAGCTACCGGAAAAGAAAAACAGCTAAGTCTGGACGGTACTTTGGGAAATTATTACTCAGCCTATATCCGCTGGTCTCCCGACAGCAAAAAAGTCGCTTCCTGCAAGATTCGTCCGGTAGAAAAACGCTATGTATATTATGTGGAATCCTCCCCAAGCGATCAGCTTCAACCCAAACTCCACAAACAAGAGTATGCCAAACCGGGCGATGAACTTCCGTTTAAGATACCCTGCATATACGATGTGGAAACAGGACACAGTGTGATTCCATCGACAGATTTATTCTCTCAACAATATTACATTACGGCCCCCGAATGGAACAGTGACAGTCAAGCCATCACTTTCGAATACAATCAGCGCGGACATCAGGTCTACCGGGTATTGGAATTTTCTGCCGCAACAGGAAAGGTACGCCCGTTAATAGAAGAGACAAGCGACAAATACGTTAATTATTCCCGTCGTTTCCGACATGATTTACAAAATGGAAAACGAATGATATGGATGAGTGAACGTGACAACTGGAATCACCTGTATATGTATGACCGTACTACAGCCCAGCCTATTCGTCAGATAACCAAAGGCGAATGGTACGTACGTGATATCCTCCGGGTAGATGAAACCAACCAACTTATTTATTTCTCGGCAAATGGCGTACAAGCTAAAGAAGATCCCTACCTGATCCGTTATTATCGTATCGGCTTCGACGGTAAGAATCTCACTTGTCTCACTCCGGCAGAAGGAATGCATAATGCATGGTTCTCAAAAGATATGCAATATTTAGTTGATGTATATTCTATGGTAGACAAAGCTCCTGTAGCCGTACTCCGGGATGCCAAAAACGGAAAAGTCATCATGCCACTTGAAACGGCTGATATCAGTCGTCTGGAAGCTGAAGGCTGGAAAGCTCCCGAAGTATTCACCGCCAAAGGTCGTGACGGAAAAACGGATATGTGGGGAATCATCATTCGTCCCAGCAATTTTGATCCTGACAAAAAATACCCCGTTTTGGAGTATATCTATCAAGGACCGGGTAATCAATACGTACCCAAAACCTTTATTCCTTATAACTACTTTATGAGTGGTATTGCCGAACTCGGTTTTATTGTTGTCATGGTAGATGGGATGGGAACTTCTTTCCGTTCACGCACTTTCGAAAACGTATGTTACAAGAATCTGAAAGATGCCGGATTGCCCGATCATATTGCCTGGATAAAATCCGCTGCCCAAAAGTACCCTTATATGGACATAGATCGTGTCGGAATTTATGGTTGTTCCGCAGGTGGACAGGAATCAATGACAGCAGTACTGTTTCATCCCGAATTTTATAAAGCAGCATATTCTGCCTGTGGCTGCCATGACAATCGTATGGATAAGATATGGTGGAATGAACAATGGCTGGGTTATCCGGTTGGTGAACAATATAAAGAAGGATCGAATGTTGAGAATGCTCACTTGCTCAGTCGCCCGTTAATGCTGGTAGTAGGTGAAATGGATGATAACGTAGATCCGGCTTCTACCATGCAGGTAGCAAATGCGTTGATCAAAGCCAATAAAGATTTTGAGTTAGTGGTTATTCCCGGTGCTCACCACACTATGGGAGAAAGTTTCGGTGAACATAAACGCTACGACTTCTTCGTGCGCAATCTATTAAATACAACTCCGCCGAAATGGAATGAAATAAAATAGTGAATACTTTGTAGAACAGTATCCACTACTTTATTCATAATCCAGTCAGTTACTTTTTCTATGCTCCAGAATCGTATCCATATTTTCCAAAGCCCAGCCTACTAATCCTTCAATATGCGGAATCAAAGTTCCTCCTGTATCTGTTAGATAATACTCTACACGGGGAGGTACTTCCGCATATATTTTCCGTTCAATCAAACCGTCAGATTCGAGCGTACGAAGAGTAACAGTCAGCATCCGCTGTGAAATATCCTCTATCGTTTTATGAATATCGCTAAAACGCATCGTACCATTCGCATTCAAAGTTATCAGTACCAGCATCGACCATTTGTCTCCCAAGCGGCTTATGACATCTCTTACAGGGCAATTCCCTGTCGGGTGAAAGTTTTTCATCTTTTTAACGTTTTGTATTATACTGAGTTTCAACAATAGTTACTTCCATGTAACTACCTTATTCTAAGGTTCGTTCTTGTATTTTTCAATTAAGGTAGATACATTTGCATCACAAAAGTAATAAACTTACTAAAAATAACTATTGTTCCATTTAAATAATTATGATTATGGCAAAGAAAGTAGCAGTTTTAGCAGTGAATCCGGTAAATGGTTGTGGTTTATTCCAATACTTGGAAGCCTTTTTCGAAAATGGCATTTCCTATAAAGTATTTGCCGTATCGGATACGAAAGAGATCAAAACCAATTCAGGAATGGTCCTAATAGTAGATGATGTGATTGCTAATCTAAAAGGGCATGAAGACGAATTTGATGCACTTGTATTCTCCTGTGGAGATGCAGTACCTGTATTCCAGCAGTATGCAAACCAGCCATACAATGTGGACTTGATGGAAGTCATCAAGACTTTCGGAGAAAAAGGAAAGATGATGATCGGACACTGTGCCGGTGCAATGATGTTTGACTTTACAGGTATAACAAAAGGTAAAAAAGTCGCTGTCCATCCGCTGGCCAAACCTGCCATTCAAAACGGAATTGCCACGGATGAAAAATCTGAGATAGATGGCAACTTCTTTACTGCACAAGATGAGAATACGATCTGGACAATGTTGCCGAAAGTCATAGAAGCATTGAAATAATGCCGGAAAGTATAGAAAGGAATAAATCCACACACAAAAAGAATTGTTCATACAATTGAATAATAAACTCATTCTTTCCTTTAAAACCAACGGCCCGTTCCTCGGTGTGCAACGGGTCCTTCCTTTAAAACCAACGAGCCGTTGGTTTTAAAGGAAAAAACAGTCGCCCATACAACATTCATAATCAACAATTTACGCATTCTGCTTTTAACAAGCAAATATTGCAGCTTCATTCATTAATAAAAACAGACAACAATAGGCCAATTATTGATAAAAACAAGTGTATCCTTTTTCGTACACCTACATATTTTTGGTTTACACATCCGCATAAGGTCGGATTCGAAATTCCTTGAACAATACATCTACTTTATTATTTTTTAATTGGATGCCATCGTTTTTCAGATTGTTTTTAGTACTTTTGCCCGTATCAAATCAATAAATAATATATCGAACACAAACATCATACTCTCATGAATATGAAAAAATATGTGCTAGCATTTTTTCTATGTTTCATATCTATTACTCCTATTTTAGCACAAAGAGACCACATAGATATTTCAAACTATATTTTATGCATCAATTCCTATGCAGAATCTTCTCCTTGGAGTAACAGGATGATTTCAACCGTATCGGAGTACGTTCAAAAGAACCCAAAACTGGCATTATATGCGGAACATATGAATACTTTAATGATCGATAACGATACGATTTTAGGAGAATTCAAGAATATGATCTCTCAGAAATACGAGCATCATCGCCCACGGCGCTGCTAATATTATTGGGAAACCCTTCTCTATTACTACGTGATGAATATAGAGAGCTTTGGGGAGACATTCCTATTGTACTCTGTTCGGAAGAAAAGTTTATAGGTCCTAAAGACACCTACATCTACAAACAGCCAGTTACACAAGCGGAGCGTGTTCCGATCTCCCAACTTGCCGATCCCTACAATCTGGTACTTTTATATTCAAACCTTTATTTACGGGAAAATATCCAACTGATTTCTCACATAATCCCTGATATGAAGAAATTCATATTTATCGGTGACGAGCGAGAAATCAATCAGACCAATAATTTGGAAATACAGACAAAGTTAAAAGCCATAAATCCTAATATTGAATACCAGTACATCACGCCACAAAAAATGACAACGAACCAATTATTGGATTCATTGTATCATGTTGATCCGAATACAACCGGAATTTTATTTGCTTCCTGGTTCTACAAAACGACATTTGCAGGTAATACTTCATTAGTTACCAATGCTCACAAACTTATCGTAACAACTACAGCTCCAATTTTCACCCTTAATATGGCTGATATAACAGAAGAAAACGGTGGCATGATAGGTGGTTATACTTATGACCAAAAACACTATAACCAGCAATTAATTCATACCATTTCAGAAATACTTACAGGAAAGCCCGCTAGAGAAATTCCCTTTTATATGCCATCAGATGGCGCACCTATTATCAACTATACGATATTACTCCGTAAAGGATTCTCTCCTTCCATGTGTCCTCCAAACACACATTTTCTGAATAAACCGCTTGGATTCTGGAAACAGAACAAATATTTCATTATGGGTACCTTGTCTTTTATGATATTACTGGCAATCGTATTCTTTTATCGTATCCATAGCCTGAATAGCATCAAAAAAGCACAGCAAAAAGAAATTGACGCAATGACAAATTATAAGAATCTGGTTAATAACATGCCCATTCTCTATATGCAGGAAGAAGTGCTTGCTGATAAAAATGGCATTCCCGTAGAACTGATTTACCGCAATGTGAATGCGCATTTTGAGAAAAACTTTTTCCGCAAAGAAGAAGTTGTCGGGAAAAAAGCGAGTGAAATATTTCCGGAATCAATGCCGGACTTCCTGCACTTCACTCAAATAGCCTTATCAGAAAATAAAGTAATAACATTCCCCTACTATTTCAAAAAAATAGATACCTTCTACGATATAGTACTTAAAGCAAACCGGCAAAATAATATGATTGATGTATTTTGCCTGAACAGCACAGAGCTCCATAAGGCACAACAAAAGCTAAGCACTATCAACAACAAACTCGCCATGTCACTTGACGTAGCTAATATCGTGCCATGGAAATGGGATTTGCGAAGTAAAACAATTTTATGCGACATCAACAAACCGATAGAACTTAGCACACAAGGAAAAGACGTTGCCGAAGAACAACTGGCAGTACCCGACTATCACTATTTTTCCAAGATATTTAAGGAAGACCGGAAACGGGTAGAACAAGCTTATCAGAACTTAATAGACGGTCATTCGGAAAAAGTAAAAGAAGAATATCGCGTAGTCAGCACACAAAAAGGATTTCATAGGATAGAATGGGTGGAAGCCCAAGCAGCCGTTGAAACGCGGGACGAAAATGGCAACCCATTGACTCTTGTTGGCTCCTCACTCGTTATCACTGAACGAAAAAAAATGGAGATGGAACTGATTAATGCCAAAAACCGTGCCGAAGAGTCCAATCGGCTGAAGTCTGCTTTCCTTGCCAACATGAGTCATGAAATTCGTACTCCTCTAAATGCTATCGTCGGTTTCTCCGGTATATTGGCATCCACCGAAGAAGAAGAGGAAAAACAAGAATATGTCAGTATCATTGAAAACAATAATACGTTATTATTGCAGCTCATCAGTGATATCCTTGATTTATCAAAAATAGAAGCAGGAACATTGGACCTGCACTATTCCAATGTTGAAATCAATGATTTAATGAAAGACCTGGAAAACATGTGTCAACTGAAACTTAAGTCGGATGCTGTCAAACTGGAATTCGTAGCTCCTGAAGAACCATGTTTCGCACATATAGAAAAGAACAGGTTATCTCAGTTAATTATTAACCTGGTGACGAATGCCATAAAATTCACCATTCAAGGTAGTATCCGATTTGGATACAAACGTCAGAACAATGAATTATATTTCTATGTGGCTGATACAGGTTGCGGCATTCCTCAAGATAAGCAAAAAAGTATTTTTGGACGTTTCGTCAAATTAAATTCATTTGCACAAGGTACGGGTTTAGGACTCTCAATCTGCCAGACACTTGTCGAACACATGGGAGGTAAAATCGGGGTAGAATCAGAAGAAGGAAACGGCTCTACATTCTGGTTCACTTTGCCTTACAAGCAAGCAGAGACTGTTAAGAAGAGCCTTCCAAAGGACATACAACCTATTGCCATAGAAAAGGATAAGCTGGTAATTTTGATTGCTGAAGATAATGAAAGCAATTATAAGTTGTTCGAATCTATTCTAAAATATGATTATCATCTGCTTCATGCCTGGGATGGTCAGGAAGCTGTAAACATGTTCAAGGAGCATAATCCACAAATTATATTAATGGATATCAATATGCCTGTCCTGGATGGATATGAAGCAACCAAAGAAATCCGCAAGTACTCTGCCAAAGTACCGATTATCGCCATTACGGCTTTTGCATATGCTTCAGACGAGCAACGGGTGATGGAAAGTGGTTTTGACGGGTATATGCCGAAACCTATCAATGCCCGTCAGTTGAAGGCGCAACTGACAGATATCATGCAAAAACGTATTGTATTGCTATAGGGGAAATCAATTCCCTTTTGGAAGATAACAAAACAGCTAATAATTCAGCCACATTCTGAATGAAGCCATCTTGTCTTTACTTATCATTATCTTATCTTTGAAAGGTGGTTGTACATGAACGATTGCCTTTCCTAAGAAATAGGATTCAATACGCTGAATGGCATCAATACAGACTAATGTCTGACGATTCGTCCGGAAAAAGTGATCCGGATCGAGTTGTTCACTCAATCGGTCTAGTGCCAGATCAATGAGATACTCACGATTCTTATGGGTTACGGCAAAGGTGAGCTTATTTTCCGAATAAAAGTAAGCGATATCACTCACCTGTAAGGTGAATAGTTTCTCGCCACTAGAAATAAGGAAACGAGTACGATACTTTTTCTGCACAGAGACAGAGGTCTCCTGCGCAGCAGAAAGTTGCTGCAATATTTCCAGCATCCGGCTTTCCTGATTGAAATCATGGATGTAGTTCTTTGTCAATCCTTCAAAACGTTGAATGGTCTGCATCAGGCGGTCTTCATGAATCGGCTTCAAAAGATAGTCAATGCTATTCACTGAGAAAGCACGCACAGCATATTCGTCATAAGCAGTAGTAAATACAATCATACTCTCCGGATGCGCCTGTTCTATAAAAAGAAAAGAATTGCCATCCGTTAGCTGAATATCCAGAAACAGGATATCCGGATGAGGATGCTGCCCGAACCACTCTACTGCCTCTTCAATATTACCGGGCAATAACTGTACCTCCCAATCGGGACGAAGAGACAATAACGTATCCCTCAGCAGACGGGCTGCCGGAATTTCATCTTCTATGATGGCTGCTTTTATCTTATTCATAGAGCAAAGGTATTTTTACGGTAAACTCTTTCCGGTCATTTTCTACCACAATGTCACGGTTGCACAACAACATATATCGGGCAGAAAGGTTCTTAAGTCCCATTCCGGAAGTTACCACTGTTTTTTTAGTTTGTATCCGGTTTCTGACGATCAGTTCCCGTTCCTTTTCCATATAAAGAAGTTCGATAGTCATCGGTTTTCCCGTATGAATGACATTATGTTTGATTACATTCTCCGCTAACAATTGAATAGTAAGCGGAGGCAACTGAGCCTCCATACAAGTCTTCGGAATACGGTTGTCAATATGAATGCAATCGCCCAAACGAACCCTATGCAGAAAAATATAAGAGTTCAGAAAATCCATTTCCTCTCGCAGTGTTGTCAGCCTTTGATTCTGACACTGAAGAATATAGCGATACACATCCGAAAGATGCTGGGTGAACAATTCCGCATTAGCCGGATTGTAGCGAATCTCAGAAATCAAGGTATTCAGACTGTTAAACAAGAAATGAGGATTCAACTGATTCTGTAGAGCTGTATAGCGTGCCGTATTATTCTCTTTTTGCAAGGCAGCCGCTTTCTGTTGTAATCTTAACGTATTACGCATGGAACGATTGGCCAGCAACAATCCAAGGATGACGAGCTCTACCAGCCATACAGTTATAAGAATCCGCCAGCCTCCGTTGGGAAACGTAAACGGATAAGAAGCTCCTGCCAACAACTTGGCAGTTACCATTAAACCGTAGTTCAGCAAAAGAAACATCCCCATTACGATAATATAGACTGAAACCAGCTTCCAACGCCGATGCAAATTCAACGCATACTGATTATCAATCCATGAACTCAGCCTGATGGTAGTATATCCCAGCACATTAAAAGCCAGTATGAAGAACCCCAGTGTACTGACTGAATGTAGCATATCGGCAACCCGATCAGAGAAGGTTGCATAATTTATCAGTAACAGGAAAGAGAATATACCCAATCCTGAAAACAGCGCTATATACAATAAGGTGTTCAACTTTACATTCATACAGTTGGCTCTTTTCATACAAAGTTAGTGCTTTTTATCGACAATCATATCCGTGGAGCGCTTTTATTAACTCCGAATAGTGTCCTTGTGCCGCAGCTTTGGCTTGTACATAATTCACCTGCGATGTCTGCCGATAGGTTTGCGCGTCAATCACTTCCACCACTGACACTTTTCCTTCATTATAACGTTCTATTGCTTTCGCTTCATTCTCTTCTGCCTTCGCCAGTGAACTTTCGCTCAAACGAACCCGTTCCATTGCTTGTGACAGCGCTTTACGTGCCACTCCTATTTCCAGTTCAACCTGATCCATCACTTTATTCAGATTATCCTCTGCCATACCTACCCGAAAGGAGGAAGCACGCTTCTCACTTTTACGCTTCCCCCACTCAAAAATAGGTACTGAGACTTTTGCATAAACAGCATAATTGGGATCCAGATCTTTCTTGAAATTATATCCGGGAGAAGAGTAACTCCCGTCTATTCCCACATAAAACTGAGGTTTGAACTGCGAATCATTCAACTTTTTCGTACTCTCGGCCATACGAATCCGGTCATAAGCCATCTGAATTTCAGGACGTGCCATACCGGTAGACAACCATGTAGAATCATCGACAACCACCACCGGTATCTGTGAATCCAGTTCCGTATGATGTTCCAGCCGGACACCAATCATAGAATTCAATGCCATCCGCCCTGTTTCAAAATTACTTTGTGCCTGGAGCAACTGGTACTCCGCTTCGTTCAGTTTTACTTCCGCCATCAGTAAATCCTGCGGATCAACCAGCCCCACCTCTACCCTTTCTTTAATTGTTTTAACCAAAGCGGCTATTGAGTTACGAAAATCTTCGGCAACAGTCACAATCTCCTGCCGGGCTACGGCACTCCAGTATTGAATATCCGTTTGATAGCAAACAGCATCATTCAATGCCTTTGCCTGATTGGCAGCAAATGATTGCTGATGTTGTGCCATACGGATGGATTCCAGTACTCGTCCGCCTGTATAGACCGGTTGCAGAATGGAAAGAGAACCACCATAGTTCAGTTGTTTCCCTTCCACTGTTCTTGATAATCCTAAAGAAGGGACATCCAGAGTCAATTCCAACGGATTCTCCGTATACTGAAAGTTAGCTGTTCCGGAAAGTTTCGGTTTCAAATCTGCCCGTGCCGATTTTTCCACTTCCATACTGGCAGCTATATTCTTCTCAGCCGCTTTCAAGTCGTGATTGTAATCCAATGCCATAGTCCGGTACTTTTCAAGAAGAGGACTTTGCTGGGCTAAAGCAGACAAAGACCCTAAAGCAAAACCACATAACAACAAGCTATATATCCTTATTTTCATCTTTATTTTCCTTTTACTTTATAAAACATTGAATATAATGCAGGCGTGACAAACAAGGTCAATCCCGTGGCAAACGTCAGTCCGAAAATAATAGTCGCAGCCATTCCGCCGAAAGCGACATCAAACAATAGAGGGACCATACCGAAGATGGTAGTGGTTGCCGCCATCAATACCGGACGGGTTCGGGAAACCGTAGCCTCAACAATAGAGGTATACAGATCAATTCCACTACGATGCTGCACATTGATTTCATCAATCAGTACAATCACATTCTTGATGATCATTCCAAGCAACCCCAGCCAACCGGCTATCGGAAAGAAACCGAAGTCAAAACCGGTCAAGAGCATCCCCACCGCAATACCTATCAAAGACAAAGGCAAGACACAAAGAATAATAATCGGTTCACGGAAATTACCGAACAGCCCTACCAGGATAACCACTAATGCAAGGAATGCCAACGGGAAATATTTAGCTATGGCCTGCATCGCCTCACCCTGATCTTTATACTGGGCATCCCAAAAGAAAGTATATCCTTCAGGAAGCTGGATGTTCTCTATTTCTTTCCGGATTTCTCCATGTACTTCCGCCATCGTATGCCCCGGTTTCACGCCACACATTGCAGCCATTGACAACTGACGGTTATAAGTTCTCACCTGTGGAAACTCCCAGGTTGTCTCTATCCGTTCCGTTACCTGTGAAAGCGGAGCCGACCTTTCTCCATTCCATATCGAAAAGTCTCCCAAAGAATGGGCGTCCGTTATATCCACATTACCCGATTTCAAAAGAACAGGAACTTTTTTCTCATTATCCCGATAGACACCGACAGGCAAACCATCATTAATCGATTTCACCGATTCCATCATCGAAGCTTTTGTAATCCCTAATGCTCCGGCCTTCACCGGATCATATACCGGACGGATAACCATCGACATGTTTCCCCATTCGTTCCGGGCATCCGCAACTTTAGGATTCCGTCGCATTATCTCAATGGCCTGCCCTACCAGTGAATCGAGTACAGCAGGGTCCGGTCCGAGGAAACGAGCCTCGATCACCGCTTCCGTCAACGGACTTAGCTCGAACTTATTTACTTTAATCAACGGTTCGGGAAACTTCAACGAAACAGAGTCCTGCAAACGGGCATGCAGCTGACGGGAAAGTTTCGAAGTCTTGCATTTCACCAAAATTTGTGCATAGTTGGATTGAGGTCCAAAGGAAACGTTTGACAAGTAATAACGTGGCGGAGTCCGTCCTACATAAGTAGATACCATTTCCGTTTCTTCCTGTCCGCGGATATACTCCGCCATATCCATCACCATCTTATCTGTTTCTTCAATCCGTGTCCCTTCGGGCAACCACATATCCAATGTAAAATACTGCTTATCCAATGCGGGAACAAAAACCTTCGGAATGAACTTGAAACTCCATGCCGACAATACCAGCATAATGACCATACACCCAATCGTTGCATACCGGTGACGAATCACCCATCTCAATGCAGAACGAAATTTATCGTAATACTTGCCTGCAAAAAGAGCCGCCTTAAGTTCGTTGGGTCTTGGTCGACGGACAAACTCCTGAATAAAGAAAGGAGTCTGCGTCAGCGCAAAGACCCAACTGAACATCAGCGAAACGCCGATAACTACAACTAAGGATGACAGTAACTCGCCGGTAATATGCGGCGAATAATATATAGGTAAAAAAGTTAGAATCGCAATGACTGTCGCCGCCAATAAGGGCAACGAAGTTGAAGAACAAGCCCGCAATATGGCTACCCGTTTCCGCATTCCCCGCTGCATATTGACCAATGCCGAATCGGAGACCACAATGGCATTATCTACCAACATTCCCATAGCTATGATAATGGCAGCAAGTGACATACGTTGCAAGGCAATTCCTTGTGAAAGCATCACAATCAAAGTCGCAAAGATGGAAAACACCAATCCGCTGCCAATCAGAATACCATTCTTGAATCCTATAAAAAACAACAGAATAGCTACTACCGTTACCACAGATATGATCAGGTTCAGAATAAATCCCTGATTGGCCACTGCCGATTCATAACCCTGATCATAAATCGTCTGCAGCTCAAAACCTTCGGGCATGGTCTCTGCAAAATGGTCAATCTCCTGTTTTACCGCCTCTGCCATATCGACAACATTTCCTGTGGGTATCGTAGAAATAGCAATACCTACCGCAGGTTTCCCGTCAATCCGCATTTTGTTACTTGGAGGCGTCTGATAACTCTCTTCAATCTCTGCAATATCAGCCAGCCGGAAATGCTCTCCTGTACGTGATACGATAGTCATATTCCGAATATCATCCAGAGAATAAAAATTACCGGTAGATTCAATCCGTATTCTGTTTACGCCGGCATCAATTCCTCCGGCATCCACTACCCTGTTCTGTGCATCGAAGGCACGTGAAATATCCGTAGTCGTGATTCCACTCCGTGCCATAACGGAAGGATTAAGAATGACGTCAATCGTTGGAGACTGTACACCATAAATCTCCACTTTTGCCACATCCTTCACCCTGAGCAGTACATTCTTGATAAGCTTCGCCTGATTTTCCAGTTCCCGATATGAATATCCTTCACCCGTCAGACCATAGAAAACACCCAGCACATCACCGAAATCATCATTCACCACTGAAGGACCGGCTCCTGCAGGAAGTTTCGACTGTACATCATTGACCTTCCGACGAAGTTTATCCCACAACTGCTGCATCTCATCCGCCCGGATTTCTTTCTTTACATACACCGTGATCTTGGATAAGCCTGCCCGATTTTCAGTTTTCAGATAATATAATTCGCCTAATGACTGTATCGATTCCTCCAATACATCCGTCACCTGAGATTGTACTTCGGAAGGGGAAGCACCCGGATATGGAGTCATCACCAATGCTTGCTTAATAGTAAACGGGGCATCTTCCAGTTTTCCCATCTTGATATAAGAAAACAATCCTCCTCCCAGCACTAATATCAACAGCAGAACAGTCACCGACTTCTTCTGCAAGAAATATTTTACCAACTTCATATTCTTCTACTTACTTTTGAGCGGCAACCGTCCTTTTTTCTTTCTGAGAAATGATATCGACAGGCATTCCGTCCGAAAGAAAACGTAATTTGCTTACCGCTACTTTATCTCCTGCCTGCAATCCGCCTTTCACTTCTACTTTTCCATTGGAAAGCAATTCGCCTAAAACGACTTTTCTCTTCACGACTTGTCCTGTCGTTTGATCCACCATCCATACATAGTCTCCTTCAGTGGGACGATGATTAAGGGCCGTTTGCGGAACAGTCACCATAGGAACAGATGATGTAGCAGGAAGGTCCAACAACATTTTTCCTGAGATACCGGCCGGCCATTCTCCTTGTTTGTTGGGCAGCAATGCCGTCATCAGGAAAGAAAGATTATTGCGCGTCGTACTCTTTGAAACCTCTATCACTTTAGCCGGATATACTGCTTCGGGACGAACATCAAAACGAATACCCACTTCCTTGATTTCCTTCGCTTGAAATGCGATCTCCTGAGTAACATACGCTTCTATCTTCAACTGAGTGATATCGATAAAAGAGACAACAGACTGAGTCGCTTTCACATCCTGATATTTTTCAATGTAGACTTCCCCTATATATCCGTCAAAAGGAGCAATAAGTTTCGTATCTTCAAGTTCATTTACGGCTGTTTCATAAGCAGTTTTGGCAGAAGTATAGTCTGCACGTGCTTTTTCATAGGCACTAGCGGACAGGTTGTTTTTCTCATACAACACTTTGATTCGCTCAAATTCTGCTTTTGCCTGATGATAAACAGCTTCCGCACGTTCCTTACGAATACGAAAATCACGGGAATCGATTTCAGCTATGATATCTCCCCGATGATAGTAATTACCCGCATACACTTCGAAACGGTCAATCGGTCCGCCCACCCGAAAAGAGAGTTCGGTCTCCTTGAATGGTTTGGCAATAAACGAAAATTCACGCTCGGCAGAAGGAACCAGCATTTCTACTTCCGCCACTTTTACCCGTACAGGCTCGTTTGTTTTCTTCTCACCCTTACTACACGATGTGAGCAGGCAAAGACAAAAAATACACAATGAAAAATTAGTCGTTGTCATTCTATTCTACATTAGTTATGTTGTCAACGGCACGAAAATAGCGGAAAGAAGAAAAAAGAACGGGAATTTAATTTCCGAAGCGGAAAAAGAAAAGATGAAACGGAAAAAGAAAAGATGAAAATCTGAGCCTTTTATCGTACTTATGTGTTTCCTTACTATCTTTGCAGTTCGAATATATACCACAATATCAATTTATGACTGAAGAAAAAATACATAAAGAACGTCATGGCAGCTGGTGGGCATTGAGTCCGTTACTCGTCTTTCTCTGCCTTTATCTGGTAACTTCCATTCTTGTTAATGACTTTTATAAAGTACCCATCACTGTGGCTTTCCTCGTGTCTTCCTGTTACGCAATTGCCATTACGCGAGGATTGAAGCTCGACCAGCGAATCTACCAGTTCTCCGTAGGAGCCGCCAACAAGAATATCCTTCTGATGATATGGATATTCATCCTTGCCGGAGCTTTCGCACAAAGCGCCAAGCAGATGGGAGCTATTGATGCAACCGTCAATCTGACACTGCATATCCTCCCTGATAATCTGCTATTGGCCGGGATATTCATTGCCGCCTGTTTTATCTCATTATCCATCGGAACCAGCGTAGGGACAATTGTAGCCCTTACTCCCGTTGCTGTCGGCCTGGCCGAAAAGACAGAAATCGCCCTTCCGTTTATGGTAGCAGTCGTTGTCGGAGGTTCTTTCTTTGGAGATAACCTGTCGTTTATATCCGATACGACCATTGCCTCAACCAAAACTCAGGAATGCGTGATGCGTGATAAGTTTCGGGTAAATTCTATGATTGTGGTTCCGGCAGCGATTATCGTACTGGGAATCTACATTTTTCAAGGACTATCCATCACTGCGCCCGCACAAGTACAGACTATTGAATGGATAAAAGTCATACCTTATATAATAGTATTGGGAACAGCCATTGCCGGAATGAACGTGATGCTGGTATTAATAATTGGTATCCTGACCAGCGGTATCATCGGCATAGCTACCGGAAGTTTTGGCGTATTCGATTGTTTTGGGGCAATGGGTACGGGTATCACAGGCATGGGTGAATTGATCATTATCACATTACTGGCAGGCGGTATGCTCGAAACAATCCGTTATAACGGAGGTATTGATTTCATCATCAAAAAACTGACCCGTCATGTCAACAGCAAGCGTGGTGCGGAACTGAGCATCGCCGCTCTGGTAAGTATCGCCAACCTATGCACTGCCAACAATACGATTGCCATCATCACCACAGGACCTATTGCAAAGGATATTGCAAAGAGATTCCACCTCGACCGGAGAAAAACAGCCAGTATTCTGGATACATTCTCCTGTCTGATACAAGGTATCATACCCTATGGAGCACAAATGCTGATTGCTGCAGGGTTAGCCAACATCTCTCCTATCAGTATCATCGGCAATCTCTATTATCCGTTTACGATGGGGATCTGTGCCCTGCTCGCTATCCTGTTCCGATATCCGAGGAGGTATTCATAAGAAAAAGAAAGGAAATATTTGTCAATCAAAAGAAAAGCTGTATCTTTGCGCCCGCTATTACGAGTTAGTAGCATAATTCAAATCATTAATTAAAAACAATTATTAAAAATGGCAACTAGAATCAGATTGCAGAGACACGGACGTAAAAGTTACGCGTTTTATTCAATTGTAATTGCAGACAGCAGAGCACCACGTGATGGTAAATTTATTGAGAAGATTGGTACTTACAACCCGAACACCAATCCTGCTACAGTAGATTTGAATTTCGACGCTGCATTGGCATGGGTACTGAAAGGTGCACAACCAAGTGACACTGTACGTAATATCCTTTCTCGTGAAGGTGTTTACATGAAGAAACATCTTCTTGGCGGTGTTGCAAAAGGCGCATTCGGAGAAGCAGAAGCAGAAGCTAAATTCGAAGCTTGGAAGAACAACAAACAGTCAGGTCTGGCTGCTTTGAAAGCTAAACAAGACGAAGAAAAGAAAGCTGAAGCTAAAGCACGTCTGGAAGCAGAAAAGAAGATCAACGAAGTGAAAGCAAAAGCACTCGCTGAAAAGAAAGCTGCTGAAGCTGCTGAAAAAGCTGCTGCTGAAGCACCTGCAGAAGAAGCAACTGAAGCTCCGGCTGAAGAAGCTGCTGCAACAGAAGCTGCTGCTGAATAAATTTCGGCAGGTTCCTAACAAGACATTTGGAAAAAGCTATAAATCCTCTTCGGTTCGCCGAAGGGGATTTTTTTTATTTCCTGCTATAGAACATATTAAAATAGTTCTCTACTTCTGAATAAATTTCTTTTCTTTGCAACAGCATAGCTCAGCACAGTCATTTATCTTATAACAGTATGAGACGAACTGATAAAAAGAAAACATTCGGTCAACAGTCCAGCAAAGTTACGCAATTAGCGGATACATTAAGCCAGGCGATTTCCATGAAAAAATTTCGTGAAGGAGATTCTTTGCCTTCCATCAATCAGTTAAGTGCAGAATATGGAGTATCACGCGATACCGTTTTCAAGGCCTTTCTTGATTTGCGCGAACGGGGACTGATCGATTCCACTCCGGGAAAAGGATATTATGTAACCAGTCAGGTGACCAATGTCCTGCTCCTGCTCGACCAGTACACTCCTTTTAAAGAAGCCCTTTACAATAGTTTCGTCAAACATCTGCCTATTAATTACAAAGTAGACTTGCTGTTTCATCAATATAATGAACGGCTTTTCAATACCATTATCCGCGAATCTGTCGGAAAATATAATAAATACATAGTGATGAATTTCGATAATGAGAAATTCAGTATGGTTCTCAATAAGATTCATCCAACAAAATTATTGCTTCTTGACTTCGGTAAATTCGAGAAAGAAAAGTATTCTTATATCTGTCAGGATTTTGATGAAGCTTTCTATCAGGCATTACTCATGCTGAAGGAGAAACTACGGCACTACCCACAACTTGTTCTGTTATTCTCTAAAAATCTGAAGCATCCCCAAAGCAGTAAAGAGTATTTTACCCGTTTTTGTGAGGAACAAGGATTTTTATGCGAAATTCAGGAAGATATCGAGAATCTGACCGTACGCAAAGGAGTAGTCTACATAGCCATCAAGCAACAAGATGTAGTAAAGGTTGTGAAACAAGGAAGACTGGAAGGACTGAAATGCGGAAGAGATTTCGGTCTGTTGGCATACAATGATATTCCTTCCTACGAAGTGATCGACGAAGGAATTACTTCATTGAGTATTGATTGGGAAATGATGGGAAATGAAGCGGCAAACTTTGTCCTGAACAATGTCCCGATACAAAAGTACCTGCCTACTGAAGTAAGACTCCGAAAGTCCCTGTAATTTTTTTGCTGTATTGACAGCACAGTTCAGCACAGAATTCAATCACCAAATAAAAATTTAGAAACCATGAAAAAGTATCCGAAAATCGGGATTCGTCCCACTATCGACGGTCGCCAGGGCGGCGTTCGTGAAAGCCTTGAAGAAAAGACTATGAATCTTGCCAAAGCAGTAGCCGAGTTAATCAGCAGCAACCTGAAGAACGGTGACGGAAGTCCTGTAGAATGTGTTATTGCAGACAATACTATCGGACGTGTAGCCGAAAGCGCTGCTTGCGCAGAGAAATTCGAAAGAGAAGGCGTTGGGTCCACTATCACTGTTACCTCCTGCTGGTGCTATGGTGCGGAGACAATGGATATGAATCCTCATTACCCGAAAGCTGTCTGGGGCTTCAACGGAACCGAGCGTCCGGGAGCAGTATACCTTGCAGCCGTATTGGCAGGACACGCACAAAAAGGACTCCCTGCATTCGGTATTTACGGACGCGATGTGCAAGACCTCGACGATAATACAATTCCTGAAGACGTAGCGGAAAAAATTCTTCGTTTTGCACGTGCCGCACAGGCAGTAGCAACGATGAGAGGCAAATCTTATCTGTCAATGGGTAGTGTATCAATGGGTATCGCCGGCTCTATTGTCAACCCCGACTTCTTCCAGGAATATCTGGGAATGCGCAATGAGTCAATTGACCTGACGGAAATCATCCGCCGCATGGAAGAAGGTATCTATGACCACGAAGAATATGCCAAAGCAATGGCATGGACTGAAAAATACTGCAAAGTAAATGAAGGAGAAGACTTCAAGAACCGCCCGGAGAAACGCAAAAACCGCGAACAAAAAGATGCTGACTGGGAATTCGTCGTGAAGATGATGATCATCATGCGTGACCTGATGACCGGAAACCCGAAACTGAAAGAAATGGGATTCAAGGAAGAAGCTTTGGGACACAATGCTATCGCTGCCGGCTTCCAGGGACAACGCCAATGGACAGACTTTTATCCTAACGGTGACTATCCGGAAGCATTGCTCAACACTTCTTTCGACTGGAACGGTATTCGTGAAGCATTCGTAGTGGCTACCGAAAACGATGCTTGTAACGGTGTAGCAATGCTGTTCGGACACTTGCTGACCAACCGTGCACAAATATTCTCTGATGTACGTACGTACTGGAGTCCTGAAGCCGTAAAACGTGTTACCGGTAAAGAACTGACCGGCTTGGCAGCTAACGGTATCATCCACCTGATCAACTCCGGTGCAACAACACTCGACGGTTCCGGCCAGTCATTAGACGCAGAAGGAAATCCTGTCATGAAAGAACCATGGAACCTGACTGATGCAGACGTAGAAAACTGCCTCAAAGCAACAACCTGGTATCCGGCAGACCGCGATTACTTCCGTGGCGGCGGCTTCTCGTCCAACTTCCTTTCAAAAGGTGGAATGCCTGTTACTATGATGCGTCTGAACCTGATCAAAGGCTTGGGCCCTGTCCTGCAAATCGCAGAAGGATGGACTGTTGAGATTGATCCGGAAATCCATCAGAAACTGAATATGCGTACCGATCCGACATGGCCGACTACGTGGTTCGTTCCTCGTCTGTGTGACAAATCCGCTTTCAAGGATGTATATTCTGTAATGAACAACTGGGGCGCTAACCACGGAGCCATCAGCTACGGTCACATCGGACAAGACCTGATTACGCTTGCCTCTATGCTTCGTATCCCTGTTTGCATGCACAATGTAGATGAAAACGAAATTTTCCGTCCGGCTGCATGGAACGCATTCGGTATGGACAAAGAAGGAGCAGATTACAGAGCTTGTACAACTTACGGTCCTATCTATAAATAAACAAGAATCTTTCGTCCTATTTGATTTAATAATTTAACTTTGCCGTATCATAGTGGAAGCAGTCCTCAAACACAAGCTTCCACTATATGACGGCTTAAATAAAAACACTATGATAACTGACGAACACATCGAACTGTTTCTGGCACAGGCACACCGCTACGGAGACGCAAAATTAATGCTTTGCAGCAGCGGTAATCTTTCCTGGAGAATCGGAGAAGAAGCACTGATTTCGGGTACAGGTTCATGGGTCCCTACCCTTGCCAAAGAAAAAGTTTCTATCTGTAATATAGCCAGCGGTACACCGACGAATGGCGTAAAACCATCTATGGAAAGCACATTCCATCTTGGCGTTCTCCGCGAACGGCCGGATGTAAATGTAGTACTCCATTTCCAGTCGGAATATGCCACTGCCATCTCTTGCATGAAAAACAAACCGACAAATTTCAACGTAACGGCAGAAATACCTTGTCATGTCGGGTCGGAAATTCCCGTGATTCCTTACTACCGGCCGGGATCTCCCGAATTAGCCAAAGCAGTAGTAGAAGCAATGCTAAAACATAATTCCGTCTTACTGACCAATCACGGACAAGTAGTATGCGGAAAAGACTTCGACCAAGTTTACGAACGGGCTACCTTCTTCGAAATGGCTTGCCGCATCATAGTTCAGTCCGGCGGTGATTACTCCGTACTGACACCGGAAGAAATAGAAGACCTGGAAATATACGTATTAGGAAAGAAAACCAAATAAGTATCCGGGAATACCATGAAAGATACCACAAGAAACACATATTTAGCAGTAGACTTTGGAGGAGGAAGCGGTCGGGTCATCGCCGGCTCCCTTCTCCAGGGAAAGCTGGAATTAGAAGAAATACACCGCTTTACCAACCGGCAGGTTAAACTCGGGAATCATGTTTACTGGGACTTTCCCGCCCTGTTCGAAGATATGAAAACCGGACTGAAACTTGCTGCACAAAAGGGATATCATGTCAAAGGAATCGGCATAGATACATGGGGAGTAGACTTCGGCCTGATTGACAAAAAAGGAAATTTACTGGGCAACCCTGTCTGCTATCGGGATGCCCGAACAGACGGAATGCCGGACAAGGTATTTCAAATACTGGATGCACAAAAGCATTACGCCTGCACAGGCATACAAGTAATGCCTATCAATACGCTGTTTCAGCTTTACAGCATGCAACAGAATCAGGATGTACTGCTAGAAGTTGCACAGCGGCTTCTCTTTATGCCCGACCTCTTCAGCTATTACCTGACGGGAGTAGCCAATAATGAATATTGCATAGCTTCCACCTCCGAACTACTCGATGCACACCAACGAAACTGGTCGATGGATACCATCCGTACTTTGGGACTCCCCGAACACTTATTCGGAGAAATTATTCTGCCGGGAACTGTCAGAGGAACACTTAAAGAAGAGATAGGCCGTGAAACAGGATTAGGCACCGTCGACATTATCGCTGTTGGCTCGCATGACACAGCCAGTGCCGTTGCTGCCGTTCCGGCAACTGAAGGTCAAGTAGCCTTTCTCAGTTCCGGCACCTGGTCATTGTTGGGAGTCGAAGTGGATGAACCCATATTGACGGAAGAAGCGAGACTGGCTCAATTTACCAATGAAGGAGGCGTAGGCGGTCACATCCGATTCTTGCAAAACATTACCGGACTGTGGATTCTGCAACGCTTGATGAGCGAATGGAAGCTACGTGGCGAAGAACAAAGTTATGATATGATTCTTCCGCAAGCTGCGGACGCAGAAATTGACACGATTATTCCCGTGGACGATGCAGAGTTCATGAACCCCGAAAATATGGAAACAGCCCTTCTGAACTACTGCCGGAATCATTCACTTAAAGTTCCCGGAAACAAGGCAGAAATGGTCAAATGCGTACTACAGTCACTGGCTTCCAAATATCGTGAGGCGGTAGCACAGCTCAATCGTTGTCTCCCCTCTCCGATTCACCGGCTAAACATTATCGGAGGAGGCTCACAAAATAAACTGCTCAACCAACTTACTGCCAACGCACTCGGCATCCCTGTTTATGCCGGACCGGTAGAAGCCACAGCAATGGGGAATATCCTGACTCAGGCAATGGCGAAAGGAGAAATATCCAGCCTCCGGGAAATCAGAGAAATAGTAAGCCGCAGTGTTACACCACAAGTATATTACCCTGAAAAATAAGAAAGATATGGAAACACCTCAAACTGGCTATCAAGTAAAAACCTACAACGTCCCTGTCAAGCGATATTGCCAGACTCTTGATCTACGGGATTCACCGGAGTTAATAGCTGAATATCGGAAAAGACACAGCCAGGCAGAAGTTTGGCCCGAAATCCTTGCAGGAATCCATGAAGTTGGTATCCTTGAGATGGAAATTTACATTCTCGGCACCCGTTTGTTCATGATCGTCGAAACACCCGTCAACTTTGACTGGGACACAGCCATGGCACGTCTGAACACTCTCCCCCGGCAACAAGAATGGGAAGAATACATGTCCATCCTCCAGCAGGCCGCTCCGGGAATGAGTTCCGCTGAGAAATGGAGACCCATGGAGAGAATGTTCCATTTATATAATACCTAAAATAACAAGAAATTACCATGAAACACACTAAGCAGTCTATTATCTCAAAGGATGGCGTCAGCTATCTTATTCCATTCATACTTATTACCTCCTGCTTTGCACTGTGGGGATTTGCGAACGATATTACCAACCCGATGGTAAAGGCATTCTCCAAAATTTTCCGGATGAGCGCTACCGACGGGGCACTGGTTCAGGTAGCCTTTTACGGTGGATATTTTGCCATGGCTTTCCCTGCCGCCATGTTCATCCGCAAATTCTCTTATAAAGCCGGAGTATTGTTAGGACTCGGCCTGTATGCTTTCGGAGCCTTCTTATTCTTTCCCGCCAAGATGACAGGAGAGTATTACCCGTTTCTGATCGCTTACTTTATTCTGACCTGCGGACTCTCCTTTCTGGAAACCAGTTGCAACCCCTATATACTTTCTATGGGAACGGAAGAGACAGCTACAAGACGTCTGAACCTCGCCCAGTCTTTCAATCCAATGGGATCGCTGCTCGGAATGTACGTGGCGATGCAATTTATTCAGGCTAAACTGCACCCGATGGGCACTGATGAACGCGCTTTACTGAACGACAGTGAGTTTCAAGCCATCAAGGAAAGCGATCTTGCCGTATTGATAGCTCCTTATCTCACTATCGGACTCGTTATTCTGGCGATGCTGCTTCTGATACGATTTGTAAAAATGCCCAAGAATGGAGATCAGAATCACAAAATAGATTTCTTTCCTACGCTAAAACGTATTTTCACCCAGACACGCTATCGGGAAGGTGTAATAGCACAATTCTTCTATGTGGGTGTTCAGATTATGTGCTGGACCTTTATCATTCAGTATGGTACACGCCTGTTTATGTCGCCGGAATATGGCATGGATGAAAAAAGTGCGGAAGTTCTGTCCCAGCAATACAATATCGTAGCGATGGTTATTTTCTGTATCAGCCGCTTTATCTGTACTTTCATTCTGCGCTATCTCAATGCAGGGAAGTTGCTCATGATCCTTGCCATCTTCGGAGGCATTTTCACATTAGGAACGATCTTCCTTCAGAATATCTTCGGACTGTATTGTCTGGTAGCAGTTTCCGCCTGTATGTCTTTGATGTTCCCTACCATTTACGGAATTGCATTGAAAGGTATGGGAGACGATGCCAAGTTCGGGGCAGCCGGTCTGATTATGGCCATTTTGGGAGGTTCCATACTTCCTCCCTTGCAAGCAAGCATTATTGACATGAAAGAGATAGCTTCCATGCCGGCTGTCAATGTATCATTCATTTTGCCATTCATTTGTTTCCTGGTAATCATCGGTTATGGCTACCGTACAGTGAAAAGGAACTGGTAAAAACTAACTTTAAGATAGTGACACTATCCTGTTGCGATAGTGTCAGCATCCCACTCATATAGTGACACTATCCGGACCGGATGGTGTCACTATCTTTTTTCTTTTTTATAAACTATTCCTTTTTTCTTCGTATCTTAATTTAATTTGTTTACATTTGTCTTTCGATTTCAATAATCTGTTAACCCGATGACCCCAGATCAAGACGAAAGACTTTTAGCGCAACAATTCGAAACAATATTCACGAAGTATTATTCAGTAGTGAAATATTTCGCCCTAATGCTGCTTAAATCCGAAGAAGACGCGAAGGATATTACCCAAGATGTTTTCACTAAACTATGGACTAAGCCTGAATTATGGGCAGAAGTTCCTAATCCGACTCCTTATATCTATACTCTTACTAAAAGTACAACTCTCAATTTTATCAAACACAAAAAAGTAGAATTGGCTTATCAGGAGAAAATTATAGAAAAAACTCTCATCGACGAACTTTTCCAATCAGAAGATACACTCAACCCCATCTATTATAAAGAGGCGCAACTAATCATCAAATTAGTTCTCGAACGTCTCCCGGAACAACGCAGAATGATTTTCGAAATGAGTCGTTTCAAGCATATGAGCAATCTTGAAATAGCCGAGAAACTAAATATTTCGAGACGAACAGTGGAACATCATATCTACTTAACTCTGCTTGAAATGAAAAAAATCATCTTTTTTGCATTTTTTCTGCTACTCCCTTAAGTAAGCTGCCTTAGTTAATTGAAGTATTAATATAACAGTTATAACATTAATACCTCAATATGAAGAATTACTTTCAGAAAATAATAACATTATTCACCGGAAACGACTATCCGGAATCGACCCAGCAAGATTTCTACAAGTGGCTGGTAGATGAAGAGCATACTTCCGAAAAAGACGAAGCATTACAAAAATTATGGGATGAGGCTCATAAACGGGGAACCGCAACCGATATGCAGGAATCTTATGAACTTTTGAAAAAGAATGCCGGAATACCTCCCATACAACGAAAAAGAACAATCCGACCGATTCATATGTGGCAGGCTGTCGCTGCGGTTTTCTTTATAGTGGCCGCATCTTCGGTTTACCTTTCTACCATCGGTAAAGATGCAGAAGAGAACCTTATTCAACAATATATTCCTACTGCTGAAATAAGGACTCTCACTTTACCCGATGGAACTCAGGTACAGCTGAACTCACAAAGTACACTTTTATATCCGCAAAACTTTACCGGGAAAAACCGTAGCGTATTTTTAATCGGCGAAGCCAACTTTAAAGTCAAACCGGATAAGAAACATCCGTTCATCGTCAAATCCAATGATTTTCAGGTGACAGCTTTGGGTACGGAGTTCAACATTTCAGCTTATCCGGAAAATCCGGTGTTGGCAGCCACATTGATTTCAGGAAGCGTATTGGTAGAATACAATGATTTAAAATCGCAGGTGATTCTAAAACCGAATGAGCAGCTGGCTTATAACAAAAATACTCATTGCCATAGCCTGGACCATCCGGATATGAAGGAGGTTACCGCCTGGCAACGTGGAGAACTTGTGTTCAGAGAAATGTCCGTCAAAGATATCATCACAATACTTGAACGTAAATATCCTTATACATTCGAGTATCAGCTCAAAACGCTGAAAGACGACAGATACAGTTTCAGGTTTAAAGACCAGGCACCACTATCTGAGGTAATGGATGTGATAGTAAATGTAGTAGGTCAAATGGACTATAAGATAAAAGGAGACCGCTGTTACTTAATCCCCAAGTAACGGGTATCATCCCAAAAGAAAAACAGTAAAAAAACAACAATATAATAACCTTTTTAACCACTAAAGACTCATGCAAAAAAGTATCCGGAACGGAGCCCTAACTCTATCCCGGATATGAAATCAAGATTCTCAATATTAGAGTTTTACTCTATTCAATTACCGTGAAATAATTTAGTTAATAACCTAATACTAAGAAAATGCTACAAATTTATGAATTTATAGTAGATCAAACCGCAAAGGGAAGAAGTTTTTTACTTTTTTTCTGTTTGTTGATGATGCAAACACCCTCCTTTGCACAAAATAGTGCCAAGATCACGATTCAGAAGAAAAATATATCTGTTATCGAGGCACTTAAGGAAATAGAAAAACAATCCGATTATTCTGTCGGATACAATGATTCGCAACTGAAAAACAAGCCTGTTTTAAATCTTGACCTAAAAGCTGTGGCATTAGAGAATGCCCTTAAACAAATCCTCCAGGGAAGTGGATTTACTTATCAATTCAAAGATAAGTATATCATGATTATTCCCGACAAAAAGCCCAAAGAAACTCCTGCAAAAAAAGTAAGTGGAATGGTCATTGACGAAAACAATGAACCACTGATCGGAGTGAATATAAAAGTAGAAGGAAGCTCCGTAGGTGCAATCACCGATATTGATGGAAATTTCAATATAATGGCTCCCCAAGGTAGTACATTAAGCTTCACTTATGTGGGATATACGCCTCAAACTGTGAAAATAACAGATAAGAATATCTACGAAATAAGATTAGCGAGTGATACAAAACAGCTGAACGAAGTGGTAGTCACCGCTCTCGGCATTAAACGCGAACAAAAGGCACTGAGCTACAATGTGCAGCAGGTGAAGGCTGATGCGATTTCTGGCATCAAGGATGCTAATTTCATCAACAGCCTGAACGGTAAGGTAGCTGGTGTCAATATCAATAGTAGTTCCTCCGGTGTGGGCGGAGCTAGTAAAGTAGTGATGCGCGGTACAAAATCTATCGAACAGAGCAGTAATGCACTATATGTTATTGATGGAATTCCGATGTTCAATTTTGGAGGTGGAGGTGGAACGGAATTTGATTCCCGCGGTAAGTCCGAAAGCATTGCAGACTTGAATCCGGATGATATAGAAAGTATTTCCGTACTGACAGGTGCCGCTGCAGCCGCCCTCTATGGTAGCAATGCAGCTAATGGTGCCATCGTTATCACTACCAAACGAGGACAAGTAGGAAAACTACAAGTATCTGTCAACAGTAATACTGAGTTCTCTAAACCATTCGTACTTCCTCAGTTCCAGAATCGCTATGGGACAGGTAGCCGAGGCAAGACAGCAGGTTCCAGCACTTTGAGTTGGGGATCATTATTGAATGAAGCATCACGCACAGGGTTTGAACCAAAGGATTTCTTCGATACAGGATTAATCTTTACCAATTCCGTCACACTCTCCACCGGAACAGAGAAGAATCAGACTTTCTTCTCAGCCGCCGCAGTAAATTCCGAAGGTATCGTACCCAACAATCGTTATAACCGTTACAATTTCAACTTTCGCAATACAACGAGCTTTCTGGATGGTAAGATGAAACTCGATGTAGGCGCCAGCTATATCATCCAGAACGACCGAAACATGACCAATCAAGGTGTTTATTCCAACCCGATCGTGCCCGTTTATCTGTTTCCGCGCGGTGATGATTTCAGTCTTACCAAAGTGTTTGAGCGCTGGGACCCAACACGCAAAATCAACACCATGTTTTGGCCGCAAGGTGAAGGTGATTTTCGTATGCAAAACCCTTACTGGATCGCCTACCGCAATCTGCGCCTCAACCAAAAGAAACGTTATATGCTGTCCGCAGCATTAAGTTACGATATAACCGACTGGCTGAATATCTCAGGACGTGTACGTATAGACAATTCCAATACCAAATACGAACAAAAACTTTACGCAAGTTCTAACACCACACTAACCGAAGGTAGTACACAAGGTTACTATGCCATAGAAAAACCTGATGAAAGCCAAGCTTATGCTGACGCACTCGTCAACATCAACAAGCGTTTTGGCGACTACTCATTGGTAGCAAACATAGGTACCAGCATCATGAACAATAAGTATGACGACCTAAGTTATCGTGGACCGATACGCGAGAAGGGTATTCCCAACGTATTCAATGTTTACGACCTTGATAACACCAAGAAAAAAGCCCGTCAGGACGAATGGCAGGAACAGACACAATCTATCTTTGCCAGCGTGGAAGTTGGTTGGAAAAGTATGCTCTATCTAACGTTAACCGGACGTAACGACTGGGCTTCACAGCTTGCCAACTCGTCTACTTCTTCCTTCTTCTATCCTTCTGTCGGTCTTTCCGGTGTCATCTCAGAGATGGTACAACTCCCTGCTTTCATTGACTATATGAAAGTACGTGGTTCATTCAGTTCTGTCGGTATGCCTTATCCGCGCAATCTGACATCGCCTACTTACGAGTATGACGAAACCAATCAAGGATGGAAGCCAAAGACACATTATCCTATCGGTGATCTGAAACCGGAACGTACCAATTCTTGGGAATTAGGTCTAGATATGCGCCTTTTCAAGGATTTCAATCTCGGGCTGTCCTGGTATCTTGCCAATACATTCAACCAGACGTTCGATCCGCAGATTTCCGTATCGTCAGGCTACAGTACTATCTATCTGCAAACAGGTTACGTACGCAATACCGGTATTGAACTCTCACTGGGATACAATCATACATGGAACAATAATTTCCATTGGGATAGTAACTTCACCTTGAGCCACAACAAAAATGAAATCAAGGAACTGGTAAGAGACTATCTGCACCCCGAAACAGGTGAGATTATTAATAAAGACCGTTTGGAAATAGGCAAATTGGGTAAGGCCAAATTTATATTGAAAGAGGGCGGAACATTGGGCGACCTTTACTCACAGTCCGACTTGAAACGTGACAATAATGGTATGGTAGAAATTGATCCTTCCGGTGCACTGGTAGTAGAAAACAACCTTGACGATATCAAGTTAGGTACCGTATTCCCGAAAGCAAATCTGGCATGGAACAATCATTTCTCATGGAAAGGAATCAGCCTCAGCGCACTTATCACAGCACGTATTGGCGGTATCGTTTACTCTGCTACCGAAGCAGCCATGGATCAATACGGTGTTTCCGAACGTTCGGCACTGGCACGCGACAATGGTGGTGTGTTATTGAATGGACGTACTCTCGTAGATGCTCAAACCTACTATACAGCAATCGGTAGCGAAAGCGGACTTCCACAATACTATACTTACAGTGCTACCAATGTACGCTTGCAGGAAGCCAGTCTCGGCTATACTATTCCACGCAAGTGGCTGGGTAACGCATGTGATATTCAAGTATCAGTGGTAGGCCGTAACCTGTGGATGATTTATAACAAGGCTCCTTTCGATCCCGAAGCCGTAGCTACTACTGATAACTACTATCAGGGTATCGACTACTTCATGCTGCCGAGCACCCGCAATATCGGCGTGAATGTCAAAATTACCTTTTAACGAATTAAATTCTATATAGTATGAAACAACCAATGACATCTATCCTGAAGATGTTCACTCTTGCCCTACTCCTTGCTAGTGGAACCGCTTGTACGGACAACTTCGACAAGATCAACTCCAAGGACTACCAAGTAACCAAGCAAGAGCAAGAACGTGAGAACTACAACTTAGGCACCACGCTGAGAGGTTTGCAGGGCCTTGTCATTCCCACCCAGGAACACAGCTATCAGTTCATAGAAGCATTAGCCGCAGGTCCATTTGCTGGATACTTCGGTGCTATCAATCCGTGGACAACCAAATTTGAAACCTACAACCCATCTGTAGACTGGATTGAGGCTACCTTTTCTACTGTTATCACCAATACCTATCCTTACTACCGCGACTTACAAGATCAAAGTGACGACCCGGTAGCATTGGCACTGGGTAAGCTACTACGGGTAGCTATCATGCATCGTGTAACAGATATGTTCGGCCCTATTCCTTATAGCAAAGTAGTGGATAAGTTAGGCGGCATATCACTTTCTGTACCTTACGACTCTCAGGAAGAGGTGTACAAGCAGATGCTGAAAGAGTTGAATGAGGTTACCGATGTTTTGAAAGAGAATCTCGACCTTGATCCTGAAACGTTCCGCAAGTTTGATGACGTTTATTACGGTAATATGAGCAAGTGGTACAAGTATGCTAACTCTTTGAAATTACGCTTTGCCCTGCGTATGGCTTACGTTGATCCGATCACAGCACAACAGGTGGCAGAAGCAGCAGTACAAGCAGGAGTTATCACAAGCAATGACGACAATGCCCTGTTGACTGTAGAAGAAAACCGCGCGTCTATGATCTTCAACGACTGGAATGACCATCGGGTAGGTGCGGATATTATCTGCTACATGAATGGATATAATGATCCTCGTCGCGAGAAAATGTTTACTACTGTAAAGGTGAAAGAGACTGCCGGTGGTAAGCCAACCGATGTAGACGGCTACGCTGGTGTCCGTATTGGCATCGACGTACCTAATAAAGATAATGTGAAAGACCGTTACAGCAAACCTATAACATCCACTACCAGTCCATATATGTGGATAAACGCTGCTGAAATCACTTTCTTACGTGCCGAAGGTGCTTTACGCGGATGGAGTATGGGTGGCGAAGCCAAAACTTTGTACGAGCAGGCTATCAATCTTTCTTTCGAACAATATGGGGTAAGTGGTGCCGACACCTATATTGCCGATGCTACCAGCCAGCCACAAGCCTATACTGATCCAACAGGTTCCTACTCTGCCGGTCAGGCCAGCAGTATCACCATAGCATGGCAAGATGGTAGTTCCAACGACGAAGCTAATCTGGAACGAATCATTACCCAAAAGTGGATAGCCATGTTTCCCTGCACTGTAGAGGCATGGAGTGAATACCGTCGGACGGGTTATCCAAAGTTGCTACCTGTAGTAGTAAACAATAGCGGTGGTGTCATTGATGACAGCAAAGAAAAGATTCGTCGCTTATGGTATCCACCCACAGAATACTCCGAAAACAAGGCTAATATTTTGGAAGCTATTAATATGTTAGGAGGAGCCGACAATGGAGCTACGCGCCTGTGGTGGGATAAAAAGCCACGATAGAAAAAGGATTATTTCCTGACTACAATAAAAACTTATATACATAAAAGACATGAAAATGAAGATTTCAATTAATAAATTATATAGCGGATTATTTCTGTTGTTGATTCTCATATTGTCTGCCTCATGCAGTGATTGGAATGATATAGAAGCCGTAGATATTGACCCTCAGCACGCCAAGGATCAAAATCCTGAACTTTGGGCACGTTATATGGAGTCTCTGCGCGTCTACAAACAAGAGCGTACACATTATATAACATATGGCAGCTTTGAGAATGGCACTGAACAATCCAAAAATGAAGGTGCTTATTTACGCTCAGTACCCGACTCGCTGGATATTGTGACTTTGGCTAATTCAGAAAACATAACTGCTTACGACCGTGAAGATATCCCTTCACTACAAGAGAAAAGTACCCGTGTGCTTTATCTGGTAGATTATGCCAAGAAAATGACGGAACTTGCCGACGCAGCTGCGCTAAGTACATGGTTGGATAAGGCAGTAGCCACTGCTACAGAACTTAAACTGGACGGCTTTGCTTTCAACGGATTACCAAGCTATGGTGGAACCGATGCCGAGCAAGCAGCACGTAAAGAAGCAGCCCGACTGATTGTATCCAAGCTATCAGCTTTCGGCAAGACCCTTGTGTTTGAGGGAGATCCCGCATTTGTAGACGCTGCCGACCTAAGTAAGCTAGATTATGTAGTATTAAATACCACTGATATAGAAAATGCAGTGAACTTAAAACTACACGTGGTAAACATACTAGAAACTTATGCGCTATCCAAAGAAAAGCTATTACTGGCAGCAAAGATAGGTGGCAAACTGACTGATGAAGATTTGAATAAGCTGGACGCTGTGACAGAAATGACCAATCGTGTGATATCTCTTGGCCCTTTAGGTGGACTAGCCATATATGCTTTGGGAGATGATTACTATCAAGCTAAGATGAATTATCAGACTAGCCGAATGGCTATTCAGACGATGAATCCGTCGAAGTAAAAAACTCAAAATGTCAATTACGAAGTATCATTGCATTGTAACCTCCATTTTTATAACATGAAAAAAAGTTTATCTTTTATCATACTGTTGTTTACCACATTATTCATTACAAATTGTAATAATGAAGGGAATATGGTAGAAATTTCTCTAAAGAGTCAAATTACTACTAACATAACTCGCAATATAGACATAAAGACACCCAAACTGACTGTTTATATTAAGACGAATGAAATTAATCCTTTAAATATGGGTGAATATCATTTCACCGATACAGACGAGCAAGTAGTAGATCACGTGATATTATTCGCATCGAACATTCACGGTACAATTTCAACTGTTAAGCTGTATCATAACTATAATCAGGCCTATATTCTAAATAATGCTAACACATTAATAAAACCATTACAGGATAAAGGAATCAAAGTATTACTTGGTCTACTGGGTGACTATACAGGAGTTGGTTTTGCAAATTTGACTTATGATCAAAGAAACTCATTTGCATTACAAGTTGCCGCTTGTGTCACAACTTATGGTTTAGACGGTGTAGACTTTGATGAAGAATTTGCCAATTATGGAAGTATTTCAGGTACTCCAGCTCCTAGTGGTGATAACTTCAGTTTATTAATCCAACGCTTACGTGAGTTGATGCCAGATAAACTGATTACAGCTAAATATTATGGTTATGGCGCCTATCTTAATCAAGCAGCCAAAAATGCCATTGATTATATTTGGCCAAATTTTGGTACCGGATACGATGCTCCTATCGGATTGCCCAACAGTAAGTGGGCAAGTATGTCGATACATTATACTAATGGTTATCCCAGTAAGAGACAAATTCAAAGTGCTATAAGGCATTATAACGATTATGGTGCTATAATGATGTTTGATTTGCGTGATCATGATGTTTCAGAAACCATGAATTACTTCGCCCCTTATATATGGGAATACAGAACTGTCAGTTGGACTGGCACTGTATATCCTAAAGACTATTAATATAATGTATTGATAAAACCAACATGTAATAACTATAAATTCAATTTTATGAATAACTTATTAAAATACTCCGCTTTTTCAATGTTACTAGTAATAGTGATTGGCTGCACGGAAGATATTACACAATCTGTAGGCCCGCTACCAGACGAAACTCCAATGGATCATATTGGAAGCCAACTATACAGTGGAAAGACTTTCTCCAATATGATTACCATCAATATGTATGAAGATGATGAACCAGCCATCGAAGAAATAGGTTATGCACTAACAAAACCTGCAAAAACTGCTGTTACGGTAAAAGCTATTCCATCTCCTGTACTTGTAGCACAATATAACCTTGATCACAATACTAAAATGGAAGAGTTTCCTATAAGTAATATAGTTTTGGATAATGACGGTTCTCTAACCGTACCTGCCGGGAAAAAAGCATCCGAGAACATTAATATGACTCTCTCTGCTGAGGGACTAAAACCTTCAATACCTTATTTGCTAGCAATTACTCTAACACAAAACGCTGCTGGAATAGAAACGCAAGTTGATAAACAAGTAATTTATTACAGGATAAGTTTTCAAGAGAAGACTACTACATGTGAACCTGGATCAGGGGGACAAATACAGGAGATTCCACCATTACTACCTAATGTAACTTCGGTCTTCTATGTAAATACTGAAACCTATCAACCATCGATTGTCAGTGCATGGGGTGTCAAAGCAGATGACTTTATGACTTACCCTACTCCCCTTTTCAGTATAGGGAACATTGTAAACCTAAAACGGGCGACTATAGGCTATAATACTACTAGTCAACGTACTCTACTTGAACTAGGAAGCGACTTATCTTACGTGTTGGAACATAGAGACAAATATATTCGTCATCTTCAAGAATATAAACGCAAAGTATGTCTTTGTATTGAGAATGGTGGCAAAGGTATTGGTTTTTGCAACATGAATGATACACAAATTGCTGATTTTGTCCGTCAAGTGAAAGATGTGATTGATCGTTACTATCTAGATGGTGTAAACCTATGGGACGAGGATAGTAAATACGACAAAACAGGAATGGCGAAAATGAATACTACTTCATATCCTAGGCTAATTAAAGCCTTGCGTGAAATTCTACCAGGGAAGATATTGACATTAGTAGATAAAGGGGATGCTACAGAATATTTCCATGATGTCAAAAAATGCGGAAATATTGAAGTAGGTCATTACATTGATTATGCATGGCATGGTTACTTTTCGCCAACAGAAGAATTACAAATCATCAACCCTAATCCAGAAGGTAGTGCTCAAAAGTATAGCAAATATACACGTAAACCTATTGCCGGTTTGGATGAAACTTGCTACGGAAGCGTTATTCTTCCTCGTTATCCTAAGGATAGTCATTTACAAGTTAATTCTGCGGCAAAGGCTATAGCTCAATGGAAAACCTTAGGAAATAAAAAAAGTGATATTCTTGTTTTTGGAGATGATCTTATCGGCCAAGAATATGGAGATAGAGAAGGAGCAGTGAGACAAATGTTAGATGGATATAGCTTTCTCCAATTTATGAATGATGGTGATAGCTGGGACTTTAATATAAACGATGTCTTATGGGGAGATGTAGAGTATGGCGCGGGGCTTTTAGATTACCGTCTAGGAACCGGTGCTGATAATAATATTTGGAAAAAAGATTGGTAAGTACAAACGAGTTTGTATCTAATCAAATAACAAGAAAATCAAAACAGTAAAACATCAGTTTTACAGAAGGGATTGCACTAAGTCTAACAATAAAAAACACGAAGAAAGGAGGAATTTATAAAAAATACGCATCGCCCAACTGATCACTGAAAATAAATAATAATTAAAATCAACAACAATGAAGAACATTTTTTCTATTGCCATTACAATGATTATGGTATTGTTCGCTACAAGTTGTAGCAACAATGAGGATATGGTAACCGCACCTCAAGATGCTCAAGTAAATAATGGGACTCGTAGTGTAAGTGCAAAAACTCCCAAGTTGACTACCTATATTGAGACGAATGACATCAATCCATTAAACATGGGTGAATACTACTTCTGTGGTACAGATAAAGACTATGTGGTGGATCATGTGATACTGTTTGCATCAAACATTCGCGGTACAGTTTCAACAGTAGAACTGTATCACAATCCTAATCAGACTCACATTCTGAATAATGTAAATACATTGGTAAGACCACTGCAGAATAAGGGTATCAAAGTATTACTCGGCTTATTGGGTGACCATACAGGTGTTGGTTTTGCTAACCTAACCAACTCACAGATAGATTCATTTGCACAGCAGATAGCTGATTGTGTTAATAATTACGGACTTGATGGCGTGGACTTCGATGACGAATACGCTGAATATGGTAGAATCTCAGGAACTCCATCACCTAGTGGTACTATTTTCAGTCAATTAATTCAACGTCTACGTGAAGTAATGCCCGGCAAATTGATTACAGCTTTCCGGTATGGCTATGCCGGTAGTTTCAATCAAGCCGCCCTAAATACCCTAGATTATATGTGGCCTGATTTTGGTACAGGCTGGGGTGCTCCAAGTGGATTTGCAAACAGTAAATGGGCTAGTATGTCAATACAATACACCCAAGGTTATCCAAGCGCTAGACAAATCCAAAGTGCAGCACAAAACTATGGTGATTATGGTGCTATTATGATGTTTAATGTACGTGATTATGATGCTTCTGGAACAATGAATAACTTTGCTTCACGAGTATGGGGTGGCAAGACAGTATGTTGGACCGGTGTTTCTTATCCAAAGAATTACTAATGTAATGTTGTAGCTTAATTCTGTACAACGGTTCTATTTCGTAGCAATCGTTGTACAGAATAAAAAAAGAATAAATTCGAAGGTGTTGTCTTTATAGAATACTTTTACAAAGAATTCCTATTAATAGAGAGCATTCTTGCAGATAGCACTTTCGAACTTTTCTTCTCATTATAATATATTCGATTACCCAAAAACGCTTCTTATATGAACAAATAACCAAAGAACAATCAGTCGTTTCCAATATACAAAATTGATACCCTTTTTCTCAAAGAGTATTAAAATAAAAATTGTTTTAACCTTAATATAATGTATTGAAAACATGAAAGAAGTACTGAAAGCATGGCTGGTGGACCATTCAGTGAACAATCCGCCAATTATAGAAAGGCTATAATCAGCTCGGTTAAATCCGTGTTCTCCACAAGGTATAGCATAAAATGAAGCGTGATACCAATGTAAAAGAACCCAATAACCTAGCGTCTAAATAATATACAGTAAAAAACCTGTTAATAAACTTTTAAAACTAAGAATCGCATGAAAACAAAAAGTACTCTTCGAGGCATCCTGTCACTAGTCTCATTTGCAGGTATCACCTTGTGCACATTGTTGTCAGTTGTAGGGTGTGACAACAAAGACTACAGCAATGACTCTCCTTTCGACAATGTTGTTTATCTGGACGTCGCCAAATTGAAGGACGTATCAAACTTCACCTTTAACCGTACTATAGAAACGGGACAACAAATTGTTTCTGCCGAACTCGCCCGTCCGGCGGCAAATAATATAGATGTTGGCATTAAGGTAGATCCATCATTAGTCAATGTTTATAATGCGCGTTTAGGAGCCGATTATACTATACTTGACTCCAAGTACTATAAATTGTCGACTCAGCAAACAACCATTCCGCAAGGAGATATTACATCTGCCCCGGTCACTATTAATTTCACCGGATTGACCGGATTAGATATAGATGCCAGCTATCTCCTACCTATCACTATTGATCAGGTGTCGGGAGGAATGGGTGTTTTGAACGGTTCAAAGAGTATTTGCTATATAATACGCCGTTCCAGTGCCATAACGACTGCCGTCAGCCTGAAGAATAACTATTTTGAAGTTCCCGGTTTCGATGCCGGTAGTCCTACTGCCGACATAGTAAACAACATAAAACAACTTACTTACGAAGCTATTATCCGAGTTAACAACTTCAAGACTGATGAGTTCCCAAAGAAAGAGATAGCTACTATCATGGGAATTGAGCAATATTGCCTTTTCCGTATCGGTGATGCAGGATTCCCTTTACAGCAATTACAGTTCTCCAGTCCCGGAGAGAATAAATTCCCAAATGCCGATACCGGCAAGTTATTACAGCCAAGCGAATGGTATCATGTAGCAGTAGTTTATGACACTGAAAAGAAAACAGCCGTTATATATGTAGATGGCCGCGAACAAAGTCGCATCGAAGACTATGGCAACGGTGAACCTGTTAATCTGGGCAAGCAAACACGTGGTAAGGACTTTATGTTCAAGATAGGTCACTCCTATGGTGACCCCGACTATATGGAACGTCAACTGGATGGTGAAATCTGCGAAGTGCGTGTATGGAATGTAGCCCGTTCGCAACAGGAAATCTTCGATAATATGTATAATATAGAAGATCCCGCCAATACTCCGGGCCTTCAGGCTTACTGGAAATTCAATGAAGGTGAAGGCGATATAGCTAAGGACTATACCGGACATGGAAACGATGCTAAGGCTTATGTAAAAGCAACATGGCCGGCAGGCATCGAAGTAACACAGAAAAATAAAGAGTAGAGAGATAGAAAGCCCTACAATACTCTTTAAAAGTTATGTTGGGGCAGCTTTTTAGAAATTTGATCATCCTTCGGAAGCTACTTTACTCTTCAAACGCTCATATAATTAACTGGAGGGAAAGTTACGGGCAAAAAAGAAGAGAAGTAGCAACCGAGGATAATCTGAATGCTGTGACATTTTTGTATCTAATCTAATTATTATAAGGGGAAAAGCAAAAATGTCACAGCACTATTAATCAACACTTTACCCCAAAAAAACAGTTCTTTTTTCTACAAGTTTACAAAAAACATCTATATACTTTTCACTTTTTCATAGGAGAAAACTGCACTTTTTTTCATTCCCCCTATCCAATCATAAAGAAACAATAAAGTTACAGTGGAGTAATCAGACAGGCAGACTTGTGCAACAAGTCTGCTACAGTTATGCATCCCTGTAGCTACACAAGTGCAACAGAATAAAACATAAGCAACAAGCGGCTAATAGCTGGCAAGAATTCATTAATTCATATGGTAGAATGCTTTAAACCAACCTGATAAATATAAGAAAAGATATATAGCATTATACCAATTTATTAAGCATACTTCATAGAACCATACTGTAAATCTACGTATCAATCTCCCAAACCAGGAATAAAAACAAAGAATTCCATGACTGTTTTGATCTAATTATGATTTTATTAAACATAAATTAATAATAGACAGAACCCTCAATAAGCAAGCATTATCATTTTCTACGAACAATAAATATAACATTGTATTAAAAATATACAAGTTTTCAATACATTTTATCGCAAACATCATACAAAAAAGCAACAAGTCCCTATTTTTAATCAGATATTATATCAATTTTTTACAACTATGACGTATATTTACCTCATAAGAACAAGCAATATTATATTATAAAAAAATACGTATATATTATCCAAGAACCCAAAATGAGAGAATCTAAATTGGTACTAAATGGAAGTTATTCCAAAAGTACCCAACACAAAGCGCGGGCACCTCCTGAGGAGCGCGCATTACTTACAATATATTTAACATTTATATTTAATAAAAAATAATCAAATAATTATTGTTACTTGGAGGAAATTTGCCCTATTCCTTTCAAAAGGGTTCAAACATTAGAATTAAAACTCTACATATATACTACGCATTCCCGATATCAGCCTTCAAAGAACAAATAATTTAGAGATCATGTTATTTGAACTTATTGATATACAATCATGAAACCATAATACAGTGCATTTTTCTCGCTTCAAACTCGAACGAGAGGAATAAATCAATTTCGCCAAGTGACGTTACTAAAACAACAGATTAATATGAAATATTTAATTATAACGTCATTATACACTTCTATTACCGTAGTTACAACCACCCAAAGTGAATTATTACCAATTTTATTTTCAACAGCAGGAATACTTTTATTGTATTGGCTCTTGTCTCATTCTCTTGCCATGCGGAAAGAAATTGCTTTTTTAAAAAAAGAAAATCAGTATTTCATGGACTCTTTCCGAAACATTCGTACCCCGATCACATTGCTTCATACGCCTTTAAAGTCAACCTATAGTAATAACTGCCCGGACATTATCAAAAAGGATCTGTCACTGGCTATCCGCAACATAGATTGCCTTAATGATCATTTAACCAGATTAATGGATCTGAAGCAAATAGCCACTCATTCCAAAAGAATGAATATTACGGAACATGAATTAGGAAATTTCCTTAAAAATAAAATATCTTCTCTGAAAGATCACGCAGCAAACAGACATATTAAATTAGAAATCCAAACAGAATTCAAATATGCAAGCGTATGGATAGATCAAAGTAAAATATCTCCCGTAATAGAGAAATTTATAAAGAATATAATAGATCATACAGAATATTCAAAAAAAGTTATTATACACGCATCTTTATGCAATAAATATTGGAAAATAAAAGTAAGTTATACTGGAAATGAAAACCTAATGAAATGTTATAAATGCTCCGGTAAACATCTTATTAAACAAAAAACAGAATCTAAATATTACTTTGCAAAAAGTGCTTTATGCAAAAAACTGACAGAAATATGCAATGGAGAAATATTAATCAATAATTCATGTCATACGATCACATTGCGTTTTCCTGTAAAGCCCTCTTATGAAAATGTATCCGAACGCAGTTTGGTTCATATAGAGAAGAATATAGAAGAAGAAAAGATTGATGCCTTATTCCACAAAAGTTCGCAGAAAAGAAATTCGTCCAGACCTGTCGTGATTATGGTCGACAGTAACGAAGAGTTCAGATCCTATCTGGAGACCTGTTTATCAGAGGAATACATAGTCAGAGGCTTTGAAAACGGAGCGGACGCATTGGGATATATCAAAGGGGAACATCCGGATCTGGTAATATGCGATACAGTGCTCAACGGAATGGGCGGTGATGAACTTTCTTCAAGACTGAAGACGTCTAAAGAAACATCTATTATACCAGTCATCCTTTACGGATCGCACATAGATGCCGACCAACGCAGTAAAAGGGAAGCGTCATTGGCAGATACATTTATGCATACCCCCTTTCATGTGGAGGATTTAAAAATAGAGATTTCTGTTCTTATCAGAAATAGCCGCCTTCTTAGAAAAGCATTCCTGCACAAAGTATTCGGAGAGCATTTTCTGCAAGTACAACCAGTAGAAATCATAAAGGAAGCTACTGAGGAGGCTAAAAACTCATTGATCAATGAAGTGAAAGATTATATTCTGGAACGAATAGAGAACGAAGACCTGACTATTGATGCAATTGCTTCACACTTAAGAATGAGCAGAACTAAATTCTACAACAGGTGGAAAATGCTGACCGGTGAAGCTCCCACTGTCTTTATTGAAGCTATTCGAATGGAGAAGGCACATGAATTGTTAGAAAGTGGGAAATATCCTGTCGGCACCATACCAGAAATGATCGGATTGAAAGATGTAAAAAACTTCCGCAACAGATATAAAGAATACTTCGGAATTACCCCTAAAGAATCTATCAAGAAAAAATAGTCGGAATAAAACGAACATATAAAAATATGTCCGGAGGTACTCCAGCGTGGTATTTACGGAGAAATCGACTGGAGTACCTTTTTCTTTTTCATTTGCTTGATGCAGTATTCCGTTATTTCCGGTATTTACTCTATGTACGTACACCTTAATTTTGAGAATTAATAATCTAATTTGTTTAACAAGTATGAAAACTTTAACTAAAATGAAAAAAGTATGTTGCTTAAGTCGTTTTGTTTTATTGGTAATGGCATTGGGGATGACTAGTATCTTTACTTCTTGTAGTAGTGATGATGATGAAAATATTCCGGTATATTCTCTCAAAGATGTAGAAGGCACCTATTCCGGCAAAATGCAGACAACCTCTATCGCTCCTTTGGAAAATGCAGAGAATGAAGCTGGAGACGGAGTCACCGTAAATGCCGAATTAAAAGATAATCATATATTAATCAGCAAATTCCCGGTAGAGGATCTGATCAAAAGCATTATCGAAGACCCGGACGCAGCCGAAGCCATCATCAAAGCGGTAGGAGATGTAGAATACAAAATCCCTTATCAGGCAGCTTTCAATGATAATAAAGACAACATCTTACTTCAAATGTCACCTGAACCCTTGGTATTGGAAATCGCAATGGAACCACAACCCATAAGAAAAACTGAAGGGGAAGAAGAAACTCCTAAACTCACCGTAAAAGTGACAATCAAAGCTGACGAGAAAGGCAGTTATGCTTATGAAGGTCAGAAACTGAAGTTTGCTATTCAGGCAACAGAAGTTACAGTAAATGAAGAACGGTTTGATAAATTTCCGGCAACGACCTTTTCTTTTGATATGACTAAGAAATAAGGTGACTGTTTAATTATTTACAGAATAAAATGTAAAAGAGAGTGTGTCTGCGAAAGAAGACGCACTCTTTTTTTTATAGACGAAAGGCATCATCCGTTCTATGAAAAGAGTAGGATAAAAAACGGTGGATGACAAACGATGCCCGGTTTTAACCGTATCATTCGTTTATCATCCACCGCTTATTACCAGGTGTTTTTAACTTACCGCTTCACATTCTTTTTTCTCTTTCTTCTGCTTCTGCGATTTTGTTGTTTCCGACGGCTGTAGCGTTGCCATCTCTTATAAATCATCCATCCGCTCATCAAAGCTACGACAACAAAAATCAGAATAGTAATACCTACCCCCAGATTGTCACCTTTGATGCGTGACCAGATATCCAGTACCTCTTTGGTTTTATCTCCGAAGTCACGAATCATAGCGCAGCGTTCCACCACCTTACGGTCGGGATATTGAATCTTGTCAATCTGTATGCTGTCGGCATCCGGACCAAAGAAATAACTTAAATCCGCATAATAATCCAAAGTCGTATCCACTTTCTCTTCCAGAATCTCCGGTGTAGCGATAGAACTCACATATCCACAGAAATCCATATTACGCAACGCAATGTCCGGACGGCACATAAAGTTGATAAAGTAGCTGGCAGCCACCGGATTCTTCGCATATTTAGGAATCACCCAGCCATCATACCAGATATTACTTCCTTCTTTCGGAACCACGTAGTCAAGGTCTACTCCTACCGCATTCGCCTCTTCAATCGCCCATATCGCATCACCACTCCAGGTCATATTCAGCCATGCTTTATTCTTCGTCATCATCTCCTTACCGAAGTCCGCTTCCCAACCGGCAATATTCGGTTTCATAGCTTTCAGATACTTTTCGGCTACCTCCATAGCACGTGGCGAGTAATCATTCATCAGGTCTTCCACCGTCACCGTCCCTTCTTCCAGCTCTTTGGCATGGGCATAGATAACGGCTGTTCCATAAGCGTCACGGTAACTGTCTTTCATCAGAATCTTTCCTGCATATTTCTTATCCCAAAGACATTCCCAGGAGAAAGCGTCGGAATCGGGAACGTATGCCCGGTTATAAAGAATACCTGCAGTCCCCCACATATAGCAGACAGCGTAACGGCTTGCTTCTTCACCCGGCTGACTCAGTTTATTAATCTGTTCGCGAATAAATGGTGACACATTATTCATGTAATTAGGGGAATGGGCGAAAGTGGTGTCAATAGGCAACAACAGATGCTTTTTCAGCATTCTCTCAATGATATATTCCGAAGGACAAACCACATCAAAATCCTCATGTCCCTTTTCTATTTTCGTCAACATGATCTCGTTGATGTCGAATGTCTGATAGACGATGTGGATATCTTCACCTGTCTGTTCTTTATAGTACGCCTGGAAATCTTCGAGTACACCTTCTCCTATATAATCTGCCCAGTTATAGATCTTAAGGACTCTCTCGCGTGACTCACCGGAATTGTAGCAACCGCTCAGAAAACCAGCCAGCACCAGCAAAAACAAGTTAACAGCAACTATTCTTTTCATTTTATTTACGTAGCAGCACATTTTCATGATTCTTTCTTCTTCGTTTTTCCGGCACGGTAATTAATCACTATCAGTAAAGCCAGCACCACCACAAAAATAATGGCGGACAACGGGCGAAGTTCAGGAGTCAGACCTCCCTTGCGGGCATCGGCATAGATATAGGTGGAAAGCGTTTCCAGCCCTTGATTACCGATGGTAAATACAGTTACGGCAAAATCATCGATTGAAAGCGTCAGTGCAAGCATAAAGCCACTGATCATTCCCGGACGAATCTCCGGAATGATTACCTTCCGCAAAGCCTGCATAGGTGTAGCTCCCAAATCGAGGGCAGCTTCATAAATGTTCGGATTCATTTGTTTCAGGCGCGGCAGAACGCTTAATACGACGTAAGGAGTACAAAAAGTGATGTGCGCCAGTACCACTGTGGTATATCCCTGCGTGATTCCGAGAGATACGAATAAAAGGAAAAGCGATATACCGGTTATGATATCACCGTTCAGAATAGGAATACTATTCACAAAACCAATCGCCTTGCGCGAGCGTGCTTTTAAGTTGAAGATGCCGATGGCAGCGATGCTGCCCAACAAGGTAGATGCCGTGGCAGCCAGCAGCGCAATGGTAATGGTATTGATCAGAGCATTCATCAGAGAATGATGGGCACCTGTATTAAATAGCGATGAATAAAGTTTGGTCGAAAAACCGGTCCAGTTACCTAATACCTTCGCCTCGGTAAAAGAGTAAATCACAATGATCACAATAGGGGAATATAGCAACAGCAGTAATACCCACAGGTAAGTCTGAGCGAATATCTTCTTTACCATAGCCCACCTCCTTCGTTCGTATTATCCTTATCATCGGTACTGAACAGTGAAGTCGCGGCTATCAGCAGCAGCATGATCAGCGAAAGTGCTGCCCCATAGTTCCACATACTGTTATTGATATTCTCCTGAATGGTAGTACCAAAGAGTTTGATATTGTTCATCGTCAGCAGTTCGGCAATGGCGAATGTCGAAATGGTCGGCATAAACACCATCATGATACCGCTCATGACTCCCGGCATGGAAAGCGGGAGAACTGCTTTGAAAAAGACCTGTACAGGATTGGCTCCTAAATCCTGCGCCGCCTCAATGTAGCTATGGTCCATCTTCTGCAATGTGTTATAGATGGGATAGATCATGAAGGGGATAAAGTTGTAAACCATACCGAAGATCAGTGCTCCCTCCCCCAGCGGAACGCTGAAAAAGTCGAATAAAGCGACAGTGGCAAGGGTACGTACCAGAATATTCACCCACATGGGCAGGATAAACAACACCACCATTGTTTTGGAACGGTTCAGCTTGCTGTTGCTTAATATCCAGGCTGCGGGATATCCCAGCAGGATACAGATAAGAGTCGTAATAATGGCAATACCTATGGAATAGACGAAGGTATTGATCGCTTCGGGATGTTCGAAGAATTTCTGAAAATTGGCGAGTGTCAGATGACCGTTATCATCGGTAAACGCATACACGACAATTAGAACCAACGGTATGACCACAAAGATCGCCGAGAAAATAATGTAAGGAAGAGTCCAGCTCTTACGTGATGACAAAAATACTATAAACTTCTTATTCACTTCCTTTCCTGTTAATCGGTTATTTTAATTACACGAATCGCATCCGGAGGGATAGTAATACCCACACGGTCTCCGTCATCCCAGACATCGTTCGTATCCACAAACACATTCTCGTCCCAGTCAGACCATACAGTCAGATGGTAATGATCACCTTTATAAAGGATGAACTTCACTTCTCCCGTCAGCGTACCGTCTTCTTCGTTATCCTGCAGGATCACTTTATCAAAGTCTACTTCGACCTTGACATCCGTACCGGATTCCAGCCCTTCCACAGAAGCACATTCGAACGTACAGCCCAGGAACTCTACATGAGTAGCATCCTGCAACTTTCCTTCAAACGTATTGCATACACGTTCTTTCTTCATAATATGAATATCAAACGGCTTCACCAGCAGCCCCACTTCCGCACCGACTTCAAAATGATGATAATCCTGAACAAGGAACTCATATCCGCCACAAAGCACAGTCATTTCATAGTGTACCCCTTTGAAGATCGAAGTCTGTACCACACCGGTCAGTTGCGCCATCTCCGAAACCGGGAAAATATAAAGGTCTTCCGGACGAATGACTACGTCCACCGGAGTATTTTCACCGAAACCTTCGTCCACGCATTCAAACTCCGTACCACAAAAGCGTACCAGTTTATCATGAATCATCGTTCCGTTGAGAATATTACTTTCTCCGATAAAATCCGCAACAAATGAATTGATCGGCTCATTATAGATATCAATCGGCGTACCGATCTGCTGGATTTTTCCTTCGCTCATCACGACAATCGTATCACTCAATGTCAAGGCTTCTTCCTGATCATGAGTTACGTATACAAATGTAATGCCCAGAGATTTATGCATTTCTTTCAGTTCCATCTGCATATCCTTGCGCATTTTGAGGTCGAGCGCAGCCAACGGTTCGTCGAGCAGCAACACTTCCGGCTCATTGACAATGGCACGGGCAATAGCTACACGCTGTTGCTGGCCACCGGAAAGAGAATCTACATCCCGATACTCGTAATCCGTCATACCAACCATCTTCAATGCGGCTTTCACCTTCTTGCCGATTGTCTGTTTCGGCGTCTTTTTCAATTTCAAGCCGAAAGCAATATTGTCGTATACATTCAAATGCGGGAACAGGGCATATTTCTGAAATACCGTGTTCACCGGACGTTTATGGGGTGGAGTCTGTGTGATTTCCTTACCCGATATTCGGATTTCGCCTTCCGAAGCTGTCTGAAAACCGGCAATGAGACGCAACAATGTTGTTTTTCCGCAGCCGGAAGGTCCGAGAATCGTAACAAACTCGCCCTTTTTCACGTTCAGAGTTACATCATCCAAAGCTGTTTTGTCGCCAAAAAACTTCGATACATGGCTAACCTCAATGATGGATTTGTCTTCTTGCATATTCATACTAAAAGTTTGGGCTGCAAAGGTACACATTTCTACGATTTCCACCTACGTGTTAATCTAATATAACAGTGTTTTTCGATGCCAGACAGAAAAAAAATCTATCTTTGCATAAATATTTATTCACTAATTTTACAAAAGCATGAAAAAGTTAACTTATTTAGTTATTGCGACGGCAGCGTTGGGTATGGTAGCTTGTACCGGAAACAAAGCCGGATACGTTATCACAGGTACAGTAGAAGGCGCTGCTGACGGCGACACTGTTTACCTTCAGGAAGCAACAGGCAGAAATCTTACAAAACTAGATACCGCAGTCATCTCTAAAGGTACTTTCACCTTCGAAGGCACGCAGGATTCTGTAGTAAACCGTTATGTCACTTGCGAAGTGAACGGAGAACCTCTGATGATTGATTTCTTCCTTGAAAACGGTAAAATAAACATTGCACTGACAAAGGACAATGATTCTGCAACCGGTACTTCCAACAATGACGCTTACCAAGCTATCAGAACTCAAATCAATGATATCAGCCAAAAGATGAACGCTATCTACGAAGCGATGGGAGATTCTTCTTTGAGTGACGAGCAGAAAGAAGCCAAGCAAAAAGAAGGTGCCCGGCTGGAAGAAGAATATGATAAAGTAATCAAAGAAGGTGTACAGAAAAACATCACCAATCCGGTAGGTGTATTCTTGTTCAAACAGACTTTCTACAATAACTCTACTGAAGAGAATGCAGCTTTGCTGGAACAAATCCCGGCTAATTTCCAAAATGACGAAACAATCGTAAAAGTTAAGGAACAGACTGAAAAACAAAAGAAGACTGCCGTAGGTACTAAGTTCATTGACTTCGAAATGCAGACTCCGGAAGGAAAAACTGTGAAACTGTCTGATTACGCAGGTAAAGGTAAAGTGGTACTGGTAGACTTCTGGGCTAGCTGGTGTGGTCCTTGCCGTCGTGAAATGCCTAACCTGGTAGAAGCTTACGCTCAGTACAAAGGCAAAAACTTCGAAATCGTCGGTGTATCTCTTGATCAGGATGCTGCTGCATGGAAAGAGTCTATTAAAAAACTGAATATGACCTGGCCGCAAATGTCTGACCTGAAGTTCTGGCAGAGTGAAGGCGCACAGCTTTATGCAGTGAACAGCATTCCTCACACTGTTCTGATTGATGGCGACGGTACTATCATTGCCCGTGGTCTTCATGGAGAAGGTCTTCAGGCTAAATTGGCAGAAGTAGTCAAATAAATGAAGCTGATAAGAGACTTCACCTGATGAAGTAACACTTGTGCCATACCGTTGTCACACTTGTGCCACCATATTGGCACAGTTATGCCACGCCGTTGGCACAGTTGTGCCAATAGGATGGCACAACATCCGACAAGGTATCTTATTCCTGTTAACGCAGTAGGTAAATCTGATCCAAGTACAGGCACTTTTGCCGAAGATACTGATCTTATCCACGCCGTTACATTGAGATATAAAAAGATAGCCCCTGCAATTTCGATCGCTCGAATTGCAGGGGCTTCTTTTATATAGGGACGTCAAGCAGGGAAGCGTCACTTCCCTACTCCGTCAAGCTATCAGATAAACCAACGCACGTAGCAGAAGTCCTGACGGTGCGGAAGTTCCGGATTCTTCGGGAACATACGGTAAGACACCTTGAAGCTACCGGCATTTGACAGGCTATGTTTAACCTGGAATGTGTAAAGGTCGCCTTCTTTCTTGATAACGCTGAACGGTTCTACAGAGTAAACGTGTTGTTTGCCATCCGCAGTTGTATAAGTAGTTACCAGTTCAAGCCCTATAGCATCATTCAAGCCTTTTTCGTCGATTACGTAAGTAATAGTATATTCTTTTCCGCTTTCGATATCACCGGCTTTCAAATCTTCCAGCTTGTCGCAAGATACGATTTCGATAGAATCCCACTTGGCAACGACTTCTTCTTTCCATGCAGCAATTTCTTTTGCTTTTGCATTGTCATTAGCAGACAGCATATGGAAACGTTTTGCCAACTTATTGTAGAACTTATTGTAGTAGTCGTCCAACTGGCGTTTCATCGTATAGTGAGGAGCGATCTGAGCGATAGAATTCTTCACTACCTTGATCCAGCCTTCTGAGTAGCCTTTCTTGTTACGAGCATAGTACAACGGCAGGATTTCTGTTTCAAGAATGCTGTAGATAGTAGCAGCATCCAACTGATCCTGATGTTCCTGATTCTGATATGTACGTTTTTCAGTCAACGCCCAACCTGCACCTTCACGGTAACCTTCCAGCCACCATCCGTCTAATACAGAGAAGTTGACAACACCGTTCATCAAAGCCTTTTCACCAGATGTACCGGATGCTTCCAACGGACGAGTCGGAGTATTCAACCAAATATCAACACCGGAAACCAGACGACGCGCCAACTGCATATCGTAGTTCTCGAGGAAGATGATCTTACCCAGGAATTCCGGACGACGGGAGATTTCGATAATACGTTTGATCAGCCCCTGTCCTGCTCCATCGTGCGGATGAGCCTTACCTGTAAACAAGAACTGTACCGGATAGTCAGGATTGTTCACAATCTTAGAAAGACGTTCCAGGTCAGTAAACAGCAGGTGCGCACGTTTGTAAGTAGCAAAACGACGACCGAAACCGATCAGCAATGCATTCGGATTGATCTTATCCATCAATGAAACGATACGTGAAGGATCTCCCTGATTCTTCAGCCATGTATCACGGAATGACTTGCGGATATAATCTACCAGCTTGTTCTTCATCGTCATACGAGTCTTCCAGATCTCTTCATCGGGCACATTATAGATTGCTTCCCAAATCTTAGGATTCGACTGGTCGAACCAAAAGTTTTCATTGAAATATTTAAAGTACAGTTCTTTCCACTCCGTAGCACTCCATGTAGGGAAGTGAACACCGTTAGTCACATAACCTACGTGCATTTCTTCGGGGAAGTAACCTTTCCAGATAGTAGAGAACATCTCCTGAGAAACTTTTCCATGCAGCCAGCTTACACCGTTTACTTCCTGAGCAGTGTTGCAAGCAAATACTGACATGCAGAAACGTTCGCCCTTATCCCCCGGATTATTACGTCCAAGGTCCATCAGGTCATCCCAGCTGATACCCATTCTTGCAGGGTAACCGCCCATGTATTTACCGAACAAACCTTCGTCGAAGTAGTCGTGACCGGCAGGAACCGGAGTATGAACTGTATAAAGAGAAGAAGCGCGAACCAGCTCGATAGCCTGATCAAATGTCAGTCCGGTAGCTACATAGTCGCAGATACGCTGAACATTGATCAATGCAGCGTGTCCTTCGTTACAATGATAAACGTCTTTTTTGATGCCCAATGCTTTCAGTGTCAGGATACCACCGATACCCAACAGGATTTCCTGTTTCAGACGGTTTTCCCAGTCGCCACCATAAAGCTGGTGAGTAATAGGACGGTCGAATTCGCTGTTCATTTCATTATCCGTATCCAACAGATATAAAGAAATACGTCCTACGTTTACGCGCCATACGTTAGCATGTACATAATAGTCCAGATAAGGAACATCCACTACCAACGGCTGACCATTCGCATCCATCACTCGGTCGATAGGAAGCTGACCGAAGTTTTGTGCTTCATAGTTAGCAATCTGCTGACCGTCCATAGACAACGTTTGAGTAAAGTAGCCGTAACGGTACAAGAAACCTACTGCACAAAGATCTACATTGCTGTCAGAAGCTTCTTTCAGGTAGTCGCCAGCCAATACACCCAAACCACCGGAATATATTTTCAGGACGCTGCTTAAACCATATTCCATGCTGAAATAGGCTACAGACGGACGATTCTCATCCGGCTTCACATCCAGATAATCTCTGAATTTTGTATAAACATCATTCATTCTTCTCAGAATTACCTTGTCTTTTGCCAAAGCTTCCAGCTTCTCATAGCTCATACGTTCCAGCAACAACACAGGATTCTGTCCACATTCTTTCCAAAGTTCCGGATCTAGATCTCTAAATAGTTCTGTCGCTTCAAAATTCCATGCCCACCAGATGTTGCGTGAAATTTCGGACAATTTCTCCAACTCAGCAGGGATACGTGATTTCACTGTAACCTCTTTCCAGTTCGGAGTATTCACATTACTAACTTTAATTTTCATAATGTTTTTGTTTACTTATTGATGAATAAAATGTTTTTTTAGCTTAACTGACGCTTCAGAGCATTGCGCAGAGCAATGTCATAAGCCTCATAATAATATTGAATGAAGTGCTTCCACAGTGCCTGCTCTGCAACATCTGCCGCACGTTTGCGGATTTCCTTCACTTCTTTTTCCGATTTATCCGCAAAGAGCGTAATCGTATCCTTGATACCATCCGCCACTTCCGAATCATTATAGTCCGAACGATGCAGCACTTCTACTCCATCATTGATGCCATGCTGATTCTTCAGACTGTTCACCCAAAGGCCAAAGCCTGCCAGATCAGTAGTAATTGTAGGTACACGGAACGCTACACTTTCCAAAGGAGTATATCCCCAAGGTTCGTAATAGGAAGCATAAACGCTCAAATCCTGTCCCAGCAATATATCATAATACTCTTTGTTCATAATACCATCACGACCGTCCAGATAGCAAGGTACGAAAATCACCTTTACTTTATCTTCGGGACGATTGCCCATTCCTAAATACTTCAGCATATCCAATACCTGGTCATGCGTCATATTGTGCAGCCAGTGAGTGATGAAAGGAACTTCAAGCGGTGTGTCGAACTTTTCTTTGCTTTTCAATCGCGCCTGCAAATCCTCACGGGGATCTCCCACCCAACCGGGTACATTGATGAATGCCAATACATTCTTATGCAGGTTTTTATCTCTGTTCAGACGGTTCAATGACTCCAGAAAGACATCGATCCCCTTGTTCTTGAATTCATAACGACCACTGGTACCGATGATTAACGTATCATCATCCAGATTTGTTCCCAACAATTTATTGGCTACGTTCAACATTAATGAGCGCGCACGCTTACGTTTTCCGGTAAATGTATTGCCTTTGGGTACGAAATCGTCTTCGAAACCGTTCATCAGTACTACATCTGCCGGTTTGTCGAGCAATTCCTTGCACTCGTTATTGGTGATTTCACTTACTGTCGTAAAACAGTCTACATGATGCGCCGTCTGCTTCTCGATGGAATGCTTCGACTGCATATTCAATTCCTGTGCCATCTGATCGCCATTATACGCAAACAGATAGTCATACAGCGGCTTATGATTGCCGGCTATCGAACGTCCGATGGAAGTAGCGTGGGTTGTAAAAATAGTAGCAACTTCGGGGACAGCTTCCTGTACATAAAGTGCTCCCATTCCGGTCATCCATTCATGTGCCTGATATACCACCTTATCCGTTTCTGTCAGGTTGTAGCGGTAGAAACTTTCTACTACTCTTCCAGCAGCGTACGAAAACATAGAAGCCTCGTCGTAATCGCCATAAGCGTGCAACGAGTCTACTTGAAAACGATTCCACATTTCTGTGTATATATCGTTCTTCTTTTCAAAAAAAGGTTGGAAATCAACAAGAATGACAATGGGTTCACCGGGTATATTCCATCGTCCTATACGGACGGAAAGATGATCGTTTTCAAGTGCATGCGTTTTCCAGGCAGCGCACAGATTATCCGACTCGATGAATAGAGGGTTCTCTTTTCCTTGCCACACATCAGGACCTATGAAAAAAATTCTGTCGCGGAATTTTTCCTGCAATGTATTCGCCCGTGTCGACAATACGGTGTATATCCCTCCCACTTTATTACATACTTCCCAGCTGGACTCGAAGATATAATCGGGGGTTAATAAATCTTTTACCATATAATATATTAAAACTCTTTTTAGTATGCGAGTGCAAAAGTACGCATTATTCTTTGAAAAATAATACTTTATGCGAAAAATATGAGTTAATAAGAGGAAAGAAAGGTTAGCCCGCCATGAAAAAAGAATATCCCCTTGCGAACGCAAAGCTGCATTCACAAGGGGATTGAAAGATCTTTATTAAAAAATTTTTTCCTTGAAAAATTTACGCAAGTGCACTACCGATCAAGAAAGTGGCAGCCAAAGCAACGATAGCGTAAAGTTCCGGGAATACGGCAAGAATCAATGTATTACTAAACACGTTGTGTCCCTGGCCGATAGCAGCGATACCGTTTGCACAAACCTGTCCCTGACGGATAGCCGAGAACAAGGCTACCAATCCCAAAGCGATACCTGCACCGAGAACTGCCGATGCCTGGATAGCAGTGATTTCAGGAGTCAGGATACCGAAGATAGTCTGGAACATAAAGTAACCGGCAAAACCGTACAGACCCTGTGTACCCGGAAGCGCAGTCAATACCAGGAAGTTACCGAATGCACTATCATTCTTTTTCAATGCGCCGATAGCAGCGTTACCTGCAATAGTTACTCCGTAAGCACTACCAATGCCTGACAAACCAACCATAACTGCGATGCCAATGTAGGCAATAAACAAATTCATTTCCATAATCTTATTCTATTTTTATTGTTTAATTCTTAGTTTATTATTTCTCAATGTTTTATTCTAAATTTCTAAAAGGCTTGTACTCCTTGCCGCCTCCTTCATAACCGGAGTTCTTGAAGAACTCTACAAATGTCAGACGCATCGGGTGAACCATTGCACCAAGCACATTCATAAAGATATTGATTGCATGACCGATCACAAAGATCAGCACCATTACGATAGGACCGGCAATCACGTTATCCGGACTCATACCTACTGCCAGACTGTTGAACACTCCCGCCAGAATACCTCCGGAAAGTCCGAGGGCAAACAAACGAACGTAGGACAAAACATCTCCCAGCAGACCGGTAGCCATGTTATATGAATCCCACAAACCAAGTCCGATATTCATGAATATGTTCTTTCCCGGACTGTTATAGAGGAATATCATCGCACCGGAGATACCCAGAATAACCAAATGCACTGTACCTCCCATTGGCAGTACATTCGGCAACAAAGCCGAAACAGCCATTGAAACCAACAGGATAATCCATCCGATCGTTGCCACTGCATATTTGAAACCAAACTGAATCGTCTGATTGACTGCTTTTAGCACCATACCGAACAAAATCTGAATAGCACCCAAAATCAATGATAACTGGAACATATCGTTGTTATCCATCAGCACCGCGTGTTTCAGACGTTGCACGATAGGCCAGTCCAGATCATAGATATTCGCTCCGAAGAATGTACCTGTCAGCAACCCGCAGAAGAAAGTTGAAACAGCCAATACTTGTATCAGCGAAAGAATCGACTTCATTGACGGAGTCACCTTCTTTGCCAGTAAGCGATATGCCGTAGCTCCAAGGAACAGGAAAAGTCCATATCCGGAATCTCCCAGACAGAGTCCGAAGAAGATCATAAAGAACGGGGCGAAGAACGGTGTCAAATCCAGTTCATTATACTTCGGAAGCATATACAATTTACAGATCGGTTCAAACCAGGCAAAGAATCCCTTGTTATTCAATCGAATAGGAACATTATCACCCGGCATCGGATCGGTTATCTCATAATATACATGTGCGTCATTCAGATAGGCTTCTATCTCCACCTTACTATAGGCAGGAGCCCATCCTTCAATCAACATCAGTTTATCACCGGCAGCCTGTTCAGAACTCAATACTACTTTCGAGAATTCAATCTGTCCCTGCAACTCCCTCAAAGCAACCTTCAAGGAAGGTACATCTGTTTCAGAAAGCGTTACCAACTTCTTTTCGTTCTCTTCAATAGCCTGCTCCGTTGTATTGTACAACGTTTCAAGATGTGCCAGCGAATAGGCGGGAAGTTTTGCCTGTTCTACGTCCAGATCCACTTCCTGACCTGCTTTAGTGACGGTCACAAAGAATACTTTGGAAGAAATACGATTAATGATCATCGCATTATATTCCGTCTCCCATTCTTGCTGGTAGTTTCCTTCCGAACAGCTATAGAAACCGATTACATAGCCGGCATCTTTCAACTTCCGGACACTTGCCGGATCGAAGTTGCCCCATGCCTGCAATGCTTCCTTTTCTTTGGCATAGCCCTGCAATTGCTGAGACAATTTGCCGTGTTCAGTCTGCAAAGCATCTACTTCATCCAATACCTGCAAACCACGAGCAGCTGTCCCTCCTTCCGTTGCGACCACAGCATCTTTCTCATGCTTCTGATTCTGAAGCAATTTCAGAGTAGCTGTCAGACGGTTGGAAAGACGGATATTCTCTTGCAGTTCCGTATTGTCGGCAGCACCTTGCTGTTTCTCCACGATATGGACTACACCAAGTTCGCGCAGACTGTTCAGGAATTCTTCGTATTCCTTATGATAAACCAGGAATGTGAGTTTCTTCATTTTTGTAATCATGCCTCTTCCTCCTTCCTTTTTTCCTGATGGGACTTCATGATCTTTTGCGATGATTTCGACAAGTTCTCTTCATCTTCCATAAATCTCTTGATCTTTCGCAATGCATCCTGATAGCCCGGTATTTGTACCTTCTCAAAAAGATTCACTTTCTGAGTGGTCTTTTTCCTCGCATGTTCTAGCAGATTCAGCTTGGCGAGCATAAACTCACGTTCAATTGCCGTATGCGCAAGTTCCTCCAGCAGATGGATACCGTCGGCATACCATTTGGGAGCGTTAAACATACTGTACGGACGTATCTCGAAATCGATATTTTCGAGAAGCGGTACACGTACACCCGCAATCTTTTTCACGCCAAGATGAACGTCATTCACCTTTATCAATGAAGCGTCAAACTCATTCCAAAGGGCGAACATGGCTTCATAGGCTTGAATTTGTTGTTCGAGCCTATCCTCCAGATCGGCAGCTTCCGTTTTACAGCGCTTCACTTCCATGCGGAGGGCGCTTTCCTTATTCTTGATGATAGGAAGCGTACGCACCCGCACTTTCAGTTGCTTTTCGAGCTGCTGAAGAGAGGTTTTGTTATATTGAAACTTTATAGCCACGTTGTTTTTGCTAATTATTGGTTATAAATTTAGTTGCTGATTATTCTCCTTTCGGCCAGTACTGGTCAACAAGTTCCTTCTTGATATTTACTTCTTCCGGACGGAAGTATTCGCCGAACAAGCCCCAGGCCACATCCAGCATTTCAGTAGTATCAAGGTTGACATCAATAGCCAGCAACTGGTTAGAATAGTCCTTCGCAAAAGCCAACGTACGTTCGTCGTAATTTGTCAGGTCGAAACCGTTTTCCATCTTAGTCTTCGCATTTGCAGCATCGGCATACAGACGTACAGCGGCATTCATCACCTGCGGATGGTCTTTACGTGTCTTCTTACCGGTTACCAACTGTTTCAGACGAGACAATGAACGGAACGGGTCAACAATAACCTTACCGATATCACTGTCACGACGCAAGAACAACTGTCCTTCCGTGATATAACCCGTATTATCAGGCACAGCATGTGTGATATCTCCACCGGACAACGTTGTCACCGCAATAATCGTAATAGAGCCACCGGAAGGGAACTGCACCGCCTTTTCGTAAATCTTCGCTAAATCCGAATAGAGCGAACCCGGCATAGAGTCTTTGGACGGAATCTGATCCATACGATTGGATACGATAGCCAACGCATCGGCGTAGCTGGTCATATCGGTCAGCAGTACCAATACTTTCTCATTATTGTTTACGGCGAAGTATTCGGCAGCAGTCAGTGCCATATCCGGAATCAGCAGACGTTCTACCGGAGGGTTTTCCGTCGTATTCATGAAGCTCACAATACGGTCGAGAGCACCGGCATTGGAGAATACATTCTTAAAATAGAGGTAGTCATCGTTCGTCATACCCATACCGCCCAGAATGATCTTATCTGTTTCAGCACGCAATGCCACGTTTGCCATCACCTGATTGAAAGGCTGGTCGGGGTCGGCGAAGAACGGAATCTTCTGACCGGATACCAGTGTGTTATTCAAGTCGATACCGGCAATACCCGTTGCAATCAGTTCCGACGGCTGTTTACGGCGCACCGGATTCACTGACGGACCACCGATTTCCACTTCCTGTCCTTCAATTTCCGGACCTCCGTCAATCGGATCACCGAAAGCATTGAAGAAACGTCCTGCCAACTGCTCACTCACTTTCAACGTAGGCGATTTGCCGAGGAACACCACTTCGGCGTTGGTAGGAATACCTTCCGTACCTTCAAATACCTGCAGAGTGACATCGTCACCGGCAATCTTAACCACCTGTGCCAGTTTACCGTTCACAGTGGCAAGCTCGTCATACCCTACTCCTGTCGCTTTCAGCGAACAAGTAGCCTTGGTAATCTGAGTAATCTTGGTATATATCTTTTGAAAAGCTTTTGTTGCCATCTATATATTTACAATTTAGCTATTTACAATTTACTATTTAACGCTTCTTTCGGCAATCAATTCTTTTAATTGCTGCTGGAATCCTTCGTACTGCTCAGATTTGAACTTCGAGTAGTTCATCTGCTTGCATACATTGATCATCCTTTTGAAGTAATCCATTACTTCATTGAAATTGTCAAATTCAAATTCTGTATGGCAGATGTCGATTATCATATTCAGAATTGCTTCCTGACGTTCCATCGGAGTCACCGAGTCAACCTCATCAAAGGCATCCTGTTGCAGGATTACGAAGTCGATCAATTCGGATTTCCAGAAAATCACGTGGTATTCCACAGGTACACCGTCATCACCCAGAATGTTAATCTGCTCGGCAATTTCCTTACCACGCTGCAAGCGGGTTTTAAGTTCATTCACCTTGCCGATCCATTCGTCATTGATATGTTCCTTGATATATTCTTCAAATTCCGGATATTCGATATATTTGGAATAAGAGTCAATCGGGTTCACGGCCGGATAGCGTTTCTTATCGGCACGATCCTGTTCCAATGCGTAGAAACAGCGGGCTACCTTCTTTGTATTTTCCGTTACAGGCTCTTTCAAGTTACCACCGGCAGGTGACACCGTACCAATGAAAGTAATTGAACCGGTTTCGTCGTTACCCAGTTTCACATAACCTGCACGACCGTAGAAGTTAGAAATAATAGCAGAAATATCCATCGGGAACGCATCCGGTCCGGGCAATTCTTCCATACGGTTGGACATTTCGCGCAACGCCTGCGCCCAACGGGAAGTAGAGTCAGCCATCAGCAATACCTTCAGTCCCATCGAACGGTAATACTCAGCCAAAGACATTGCTGTATATACAGATGCTTCACGGGCGGCTACCGGCATGTTGGAAGTATTTGCAATAATAATGGTACGCTCCATCAATTTGCGTCCTGTATGTGGGTCCACCAATTCCGGGAATTCTGTAAAGATTTCCACTACCTCGTTGGCACGTTCACCACAAGCCGCGATAATTACGATATCCGCTTCCGCCTGTTTGGAGATAGCGTGCTGAAGCACCGTCTTACCTGTACCGAAGGGGCCGGGGATAAATCCTGTACCACCTTCCACAATCGGATTCAGCGTATCGATTACACGTACACCGGTTTCCAGCAATTTGAAAGGACGCGGCTTTTCTTTGTAATTCGTCATAGCCCGTTTCACCGGCCATTTCTGAATCATCGTTACCGGGATGTCATTTCCTTCTTCATCTGTCAGGATAGCAATGGTATCTTCTATCTTATAATCTCCTTCGGGCATAATGGTCTTTACGGTAGCCGTTCCGTTCATAGTAAACGGAGCCATAATTTTCAGCGGCTGGAAGTTTTCGTCCACCTGTCCCAGCCATGCGGAAGCTACGACTTTATCACCGGCTTTCACCATCGGAACAAAATGCCATATACGTTCTTTATCCAACGGATATGTATATTGTCCTCTTTTCAGGAAAACACCGTCCATCTTGTCAAGGTCGTTTTGCAGACCATCGTAGTTCTTCGATAACATACCCGGACCCAAGGTCACCTCGAGCATGTGTCCTGTAAATTCGGCTTCGGCACCCACCTTCAGTCCACGGGTGCTTTCGAACACCTGGACATATACGTTTGCACCTACCACCTTAATCACCTCCGCCATCAACTTATCGCCACCGGTAGAGATATAACAAATCTCATTCTGAGCTACCGGTCCGTCAACGACGAGGGTCACCATGTTGGCAATAACGCCACTAACAGTTCCTTTTGTTGCCATATATTTTTTTTAATTTATTATCTGAATTCTGCGGGAATCTGTACTTCATTCTTCAGCGATTCAATGATGCTTCGGAACAATTGATTTCCTCTTTCCTTATCCAATGAAATCCAACGCTCAATCATTTCCAGTTTCAGCAAGAAAGCGAAAATACGTTCAATGGTGAAATAGTCGAAGAAAATAGCATCCTCCATCCAATTCCACCGCAGAGCATCCAGTTTCTTCTCACGTTCCACCAGTTCCGTGATCTCACTGATCTTCACCAACGATTCAAAAACATCCACCTCACCGGACAATCCGAAATCGCGGGCGCTGGATGTACGCAAGGCTTCGCATACTTCCGTGTTTCCTACGATATGGGCAGCAATATCCCATTTGAATTTACGAGCGGTAAATGCAACAAGAATATTATTAATGTTCAGATTGAATTCAAACCAGGAAGAGACGAACTTATTTCCGCATTTCATGGCGTACTCATAATATAAAGCAGCCAGATGATCTTCCTGCAACACCATGCTTTCGGCAGGTGTATTCAGATAATCGGAAATAAAAACAGACAGATAAGAAGGAAATTCTTTAGGGCTGATTTCCCCGCCTTCTCTCAGAATAGAAATATATTCGGTGAGTTCCGCAGCAGAGTAGTTTCCACGTTTGTCTATTTCCGCCTCTTTGTCTTTGAGGAGTTTCAGCACGTTGGCATTATCAAACTTCAGATAGAACAAGTCGATCAACTTTTGGTCTGAAGCAGACAATCCGCTGTAGATTTCTGTTTTAAAATCGGCTACTGTATAGCTCAGTTTACTGTCCTCCAAAGTGAGTTCCGGCAAACCGGCTACCAAGTAATAGTATTTACTACTCATAGTCGCTCCTTTTAAAATAGCATTTCTACTAACTGAGGACGCAAGAACGCTTTGAAGTAATTCATGAATTCTTCTTCTCCGAAATTCACCTTATACGAACCGTCCGCCGGAGAAACTGTGAATAAAGTTTTGATACCGTTCACTTGTTCGATCTTCACACCTTTATCCAACAGAGCTTTTGCATGGGCTGCAAAATACTTTTTCAGTGATTCTGCGTCGGCCGTAGAGATGACAATAGGTTCATCTACACTCCATTTGGATGCCAGCGCAACGATAAACGCATTCAGATAATCCTTATCCTGAGCGAAATCCTTCACAGAAGCGGTTATCAACTTGTCAGTAACCATCGTGGCAATCTCAGATTTAAGTGCGTTGACAGCCTGACCGGAAAATAGTTTTAACTCTGATTTTGTATTATCTGCCAGTTCATCAGCAGATTTACGAGAGGCGGCAACAATTGATTCCGCTTCTTTACGAGCATCCTCAATGATCTTCTTTGCTTCATCCTGAGCATTCGCGATAAGTCTTTGCGCTTCTTCGTTTCCTTTTTCCACGCCTTCACGATAAATCTTATCGGTCAACTCTTGAATTTTGTTTTCCATATTAACAGGAGTATTTAGTATTATTACTGTATTAATTATGTTCCTTCAATAGATTCTCGCCAAATTTACAAAAATCAATTTGATAAAAAAGAGAAAGATGCAAAGAAATCGACTCTCTTCTTATAAAATCACACTTTTACACCAATTTTATTCCGCTTTTCTCACGGTTATATTACTAAATGACACCTGTCTCAAAATATTATAACGAATAAAGCATCAACAATGAATTATTTTTGCCTTGATTTGATATATTCTTCTTCTTTTCCTGTAATCATACCAAGCCCAATACCTTTAATTACAGTTTTTCTCCGCTGATAGATCCCCAGACATCTGGATTCAACTTCATACGTAATTTGTGGATAAAAAACAAAGTCCCACAGCCTCTCCCTATAGATCGGGTTTATCGTGTCGGGCATATTCAAAGACTCTTTCCATTCCTTCAGTCGAGCCGGACTGCTTTCCGACGAACTACCGGCTGTACCCAATACCAGACAACCAAATAAATAAGTCTTTTCGATCGTTTCCTTATAATTATTCAATCTGTTTTCCGGTATAGTATCCAGCATATTATTACTTATCTCTACTTCCCGGAATCCGTCTAAGTCCGGCTTTGAATTACAGCCGGACATACCAGCCAACAGACTTATAACAGCAAAATACTTTATAGTTTTCATTTCCGTTTATATTCAACGATTCAATATAATCTCACCCTTCTGTCTCAAAGTAAGCTCAAGTTCCACATCTTTAGCTAAGGGATTCCTATTCACATCTGGCATTAGTGAATACAGCTATTTTATTTGCGGAAGAAGAGAAAAGACTGGCTTTTATCCGCCCTTAATTTAAATCCTGTTTCTTCTAAAGAAGCGTTGAAGAAAGCATGAAATCATTTCCGAAAGTATCCAAAACAATAAAGCCCTTCTGGTATTTCTACCGGAAGGGCTTCTCTAAAAATGGCGGCTACCTACTCTCCCACTGTTACGCAGTACCATCGGCGTGACGAGGCTTAACTTCTCTGTTCGGAATGGGAAGAGGTGGAACCCTCGTGCTATAACCACCTGAATTTCTTCAATTGACAATGGACAATTGACAAATGACAATTATCGCAGCTGTCATGATAAGTTATGACATGATAAAAAGTAAAATTCAAGTATCTGTTAATCTAATTGTCAATTGTCATTTGTCAATTGTCAATTAAAAAAGCTAAACGTATATATCGCGATCCGCACCGTCCGAAAGAAAGTGAACGGGCAATTAGTAATGCTCGGCTTTGATGTTACCACCTTTACACCTGCATCCTATCAACGTCATCGTCTTTAACGACCCTAAGAAATCTAATCTTGTGGCTGGCTTCGTACTTAGATGCTTTCAGCACTTATCCAA